>JAABUU010000216.1_pt1 | contig 138392 bp, 181 predicted proteins | sample 5559301 | NCBI WGS metagenome assembly JAABUU01 (sample SAMN10711884, study PRJNA513360) | rock metagenome | isolation source: Antarctica rocks | place: Antarctica: Victoria Land, Richard Nunatak white | reverse complement strand
CAGGAGCCGGCAGCCCTGCCTGCTGTCGCGGGTGGGGCGGCGCCGGGCAGGAGCGGGGAGCCCGCGCTGGCGCAGCCCGGGCGGCGCGCCTGGCAGGAGCCGGCAGCCCTGCCTGCTGTCGCGGGTGGGGCGGCGCCGGGCAGGAGCGGGGAGCCCGCGCTGGCGCAGCCCGGGCGGCGCGCCTGGCAGGAGCCGGCAGCCCTGCCTGCGGTCGCGGGTGGGGCGGCGCCCGGCAGGAGCGGGGGACCTGCGATAGCAGCGCCCAGGCCCGGGGCGGGCGCGCCTGCAGGAACTGGAAGCCCTTGCGGTGGTCGCGGTTGAAGTGGTCGGCCGCCAGCGCCAGCCGCGCCTTGGCCGCCTGCTCAGCCAGCGCGGCGTCGGCCGCGCCCGCCAGCGCGCCCTCCGCGCGCGCCGCCGCGCGCGCGTGCGGGCTGTCGTAGCCGCCTGCCGCGCGCGCGCGCGCGCGCGCCCCTGTCACGCAGGAGGTGCAGCGAGCGCTGCACAGCCTGGGCAGTGTGACCCCCCACTGGTGCGCTGCACAGCCTGGGCGGTGTGACCTCCCGCTTGAACAGCGGGTGTCCTGCCCGGCGCGGCCCTTGGCTGCCATCCCGGCCAGCGCGGCGTTCGCTGCCGCAGCCGGCATGGCCCTTCCCCGTGCTGCACCGCCGCGCGCGCGTGCGGGATGCTGCAGACGCGGGCCACCAGTGCCAGCGGGGCGAGCAGCCTCCAGGGCGCGGCGCCCTGGTCTTTCAGCATCGGGCTGTTCGGCACCAGCGACCAGGCATTCGGCCACAGCACCGGGCAGCCCCGGAGCAGGTAACGCGCGCAGGCCGACGCCAGCGCGCTCAGCAGGCGCCCAGCGCGCGCCGCACCTGCTGCGCCGTCCCCGTCCCGCGCGTTGCCCAGCGCGGCGGGCGGCGGCAGGCGCCCCGCGCAGAGCGCATCCCAGACGGGCAGCAGCGCGCCATCCGCAGCTGCTTCGCAGCCCTCATGGCTGGCCTGGCCCGTACACCTGGGAAGGCGCGCTCGCCGCGTTACCTCGCTTCAAAGACACACAAGAGCCAACGCCCTGAGCACAACGCCCTGAGCACAACGAACGACACTGACATGAGGTGCAGACCCTGGGCCCCAACTTGAAGGCATCAGGGCCAGGGTCAGGCCGTGCATGCGCGCTTGAGCGAGAATGTGAGGGCCAACAGGCCGTCCAGAGCAAACAGGTGCACCACAGTCAGCGCGCGCTTCTTCATGAAGGCTGCGATGCTGGTCAGGGCCTCAATGAGATATGTAGGGTCACAAGCTAGCGACACAGAGTACACATCCTAAACCTAGACCAGAGCGCCGGTTCCAGGCTCGGGCGCACCGGACTCCATGGCGTGCAGGCCGTCCCAGGGTGAGCAGCTACACAGACAGGACCGCCACCTCAGGGCACCATACCCTAGGGCCTGGCGGCGCACCCGCGCGCGAGCGCGGACATGATGGCCAGCAGGCCGTCCAGGGCGAGCAGGTGCACGGGCGCGAGCGGGCGGTTGACGGGGAACGCCGTCTTGGAAAGCAGCCCGGCGGCGCCCTCGAACAGGCTGCCGCGCTCGATGCGGCAGTCCAGGTTCAGGAACGCCGCGCGCACGAAGCCCGGCTGGTTGCAAAAGTCGAGCAGGCCCTGCGGGGCAGTTTCATTCAGGCGAAGCTTCCATTAGGCGACTGCATGATCAACACATAACTCGCTACATGTCGCCCACACTATCGCTTCGGTATCCGCAGTGCATGATCGGCACAGCCCGTGCTACACCCTGTTGAAGGCATGCGCACAGCCGCAAGCGCGCTGCGCGCGACATGCAGTCCCAATCCGCCTCATGCGCCTGAGCATGCGAGCGCGACGCGCCGCCGTGCAGAGCGCGCGGGCGCGCACCTCCAGGGCGGCCTCCTGCTGCGCGGTGCTGGTCGCGGTGCGGCCCTCCGCCACCGGCAGCACCACCAGCGTCAGGAACGCGTCCACCTGCGCCGCGCGCCTGGCCCAATTACGGCAACGGCTTTGGTGCGGCGCTGCAAGCGCCGCAACGCTCTCGCCATGCAGCTCTCCGCATGCAGCGCTATTTATTGTTGTGCCGTGACAACGCCTGCAGTACGAAGCGTCCACCAGGTCTCATGGCATATTGCGATCCGCCTTGAGCGAGAGCATCTAGCTCTGATGGCGTGCGGCGCAGACGGCGGGGCCGTTCCGGAGCTGTGCATCGAGTCTTGCCCCAAACGAGCTCGTACTCATGCCCACTCCTGGAGGCAGCGCGGAGCGGGGCAACGCAGTGCGGCGCCAGCATTGCGCGCGCGCGCTTGCGCGAGTCAGCCAGCCGCTGCGCTTAGGGCGAGTCTACAAACAGATGGGAGGACCGCCCCGCCCCCCCGCGCGCGCCTGCAGCAGCACGGCCGAGCCGAGCGTGCAGTAGAGCGCAAGCGCGGCCTGGCACGCGCCGGCGAGCGCGGCCAGGCCGCCGCCGCGCGCAGCCGCCGCCAGCGCGGCCCACGCGTCCTCGCGCAGCAGCGCCAGCAGCGCCTCGTGCCGGCCGAACGCGCCGCCGCCGGCCGCCAGCGCGCGCGCCAGCAGCGCCAGCCCGAGCACGTTGAGGTCGGCCAGCGCGCCGTCGCCGGCCGACGCGACCAGCGACACGATGAAGCCGAGCGCCTCGGCCACGCTCTCCAGGCCGTGCCCGCCGCCGCTGGGGCCTGCGCCGGGCGCGCGCCCGTGTTGCTGAGCATGCGGCCAGGTGCCGGGCCCGCAATTGCCACGCACAGCGCGGCTCGCGGCTGGAGCGCATACGTTTGTAGCTCCCAGCATAGTCGTGCCCTCCCATGCCCAGACTCTCAGCCTCATGTCAACAAACCTGGCCGCTGTGAAGCAGGCGCTCACAGGCGCCACACCTCGTTCAAAGGCAGAGCAAGGACGGGCTCTATCATGTGCCGGTGCCTCAGTTGCAGGGCCGTACAACTTAGCCAGCAAGAAAGTGGTTTTGGTTTGTTAATCGGCCAATCGTCATTAAAGCTCTCCTGCTGCCCGACGTGACGACAGGCACGCCAAAGGCTCAGCGCCCCACCTGCAGGCCGGCTGCGGATGGGCGACAGGTGCTCCGGCGGCCCAGCGAGGCGCGGTGGCGGCTCGCGCCCGGCCTCCCCGTCTGCGCAGCGCCCCCGAGTGAGCCAGGAGCAAGGCCCAAACGCGAGCGACAACAATCAAACACGGCCAGGACATGGAGAGGGATGCAGGTCGCTGCAAGGCGGAGCTGGGGTGTTGAGAGCACAAGGAGCCCACGCATGACTCGCAAGCACTGTGCCGCATACATCCTCAGCGGTGCCTGTTCACTTGAGGCTGTGCTACGGAGAGATACTCCCGAGCACAATAGAGAGAGTAAGTGTATCCGCCATGGTCCAGCACCACGCGCCACATACCATGGCCGGAAATGGACACCCCGCGGCTCCGGTATATGCGAAACGAGGCTTGGTGAAGTGCAGTGCCGTGGGGCAGTCAGGCACCGCACCCGCGTCCGCGCTCTCAGCCGGCCCGGCCGCGTCGCCGTTCTCGGCCGGCGCGCCCGCGCCCGCAGGCGCAGCCACAGCCGCAGGCTCTGAGCTGCGTGACGGCTCCAGGGCGCCTGCGTCCGCCAGTCATTCAGCTTGTGAAGCTAGCCCGCTGCGACACGGACTGTTGCTGTGCACTGGGCAGCGGCTCTTATATGGTGGCCTGCACACCGCCTCAGAAGGCCCCCAGGCTGCAGCCTGGCCGCACCAGGAGTTCATGCGAGCCCGCTGCAAGGCACGCCTCGATGCTGCGTGCGGGAGCACAGCTCACATGCCTTGCCTGCACAGCGCCCTAAGTGCTTGCTGGCCTCCGCGTATGGCCGCGACACAGTCCGGCGCCGTATGCATGCATGCATACCCTAATATGACCCTACCATACCCTCTGCTATGGATGAGGGCACAGCTGACAAGGCCAAAAACCGCGAGGCCCACCCGGGCCGGCAAGAAGCGGCGCGGCGGGCTGCTCTTCGGAGGGCGCGGGCGACAGCGCGTGCGCGGCGGCCATCGAGCGAGCGGTGGTCGGCGTCAGCGACGTCTCCGGCATCTCCTCCAGCCGCGCGAAGATGAGCGCCACCATCTCCGCCAGCACCGCGCGCGACGCCTGCGTTAACAGCTCTGCGCGCGCGGCCGGCCGCGCCCCCGCCCGCTCAGGCCCTCCGCCTGTCCCATGTCGCACGTCAGCATACCCGCGTCTGGCAGCACTCCAAGCTGACACGCCGCTCGCCAAGGTAAGCACACCCCGCATGTCTCATGGGCTGGTGCTGCACGTCGCATGAGCAAGCTCAGGGCTTGCGTGCAACTCACCAGCGACATGCAATCCGCAAGCAAAGCCCAGAGCGTAGAGTGCGCAGGCCAGGCTGCCGTTACAGTGCACGACATGATGACCAGCACGGCGTCCGGCCGGCCGAGCAGGGCGCGCCGCGGGGGGGCCGCCGCCGCGCACCTGACACGCCCTTCCCGCGCTCGGTCTGGTAGTGCCCAATGCGGAAGCAGGCCTGGAAGAGGCTGACCACGTTGCCGTTGGTCAGCAGCCGCCCGCCGGGGCACTTCATGCACGCCAGCAGCACCTGCCCGGCGCGGCGCGCCGCCGCGTCAGGCGGCGCCGGGCCGCGGCGGCGTCGCGCGCAGGGCGCCTGGCGCGGGGAGCGCCCCGCGCGACCGGGGCGCTATCGCGCAGCGGCAGCACTCCGCGCGGCCTCAAGCGCCAGCGCCGTCCGGGTGCGCGTCTTCACCTGAACATGGCAAGGCTGGCAGCTGCCCCCGTTCAGCAGCCCGAGCGTGGCAAGCGCGGCGCTGGCCCCGCAGCGGGCCCGTGCGGGGGCCGCGGAGTGGACCTGGAGGATCTTGAAGAGCACCACCTCGTCAGCGGCGGGGTCCGTGGCCTCGAACTTGCACTGCGTGACGGCCTCCGCGGTCAGCCGCATTGCCTCCGCCAGGTCCGCGCCAGACTCGCCTGCGCCCCGCGCGGCCCCCGCTCCAGCCCACGGCCGCCACGCGCGCTCGACTCGCTCGCCCGCCGCCGCACAGGCAGCGCGCTCCCTGGAATGCAGGCCGGCGGGGCGCCGCTGCGGCGCACGTGCGGGGCGAGCTGGCGGGGTGCCGCCGCGCGCACCGAGCGTGAACTCGTCGAGCATGCGGCAGACGGACGTGAGCGCCACGCCGGTGATTGGGCCGCTGGTCTCGGGCGAGCGGATCACCTCCAGGAACGGGCCCAGGTACTCCAGCGGCGCCACCAGCGACCAGTCTGCGCGACAAGTATTCTTCAGACAGGCAGCCTGCGACGCCAAGGGCGGGAGGTCGGCGCGGCCGCCCGCGCGCACCGTGCCAGTGGAAGATGCGGCGCCGCAGGACTTTGAAGTCCTCGAGCAGCGGGTCATCGCCGGGCTCCTCCTCGTGGGCGCGCTGCGGAGCGGCAGCCAACACACTCGTCAGCCCGGCTGTGCCGGGCAAGCGCACGCTGCGCAGCATTGAGGCAAGTGGGTGCGATCGCCCGCTCTCTGCGCAACAAGCACAGCGTGTGGGGACCAGGCGCGCGCCAGGTAGCGATTGGGCACAAGCGCCCACTTCACGTTCTGCCGCATGGCAGTGATGACCGCCGCCAGCTCCTGGTTGAGCAGCAGCGCGACCGGGTGCGGCGCCGCCATGGCGGGCGAGGCGGTGCACGCGGTGTCACCCAGCAGTGCTGCGCACTGACACTGCACTCGCGCTGCCTGCTTCACTCACCAGGGCACTGCACTCGTTCTTCTTACTGTTCTTGTGCTGATGTCAACATCAGCCCTGATGCCTGATGGCAAGGCTATTGCGGGAGCGCATAGCGCCAAATGGGTAGAAGGGGCGTCACCTGCTTGCCTGTTTAGCACGTTAGTGGTCACCAGCTGACAACAGCAGATGCTGGTTCAGGAGGCCGTCAGGGGCGCGCATGCAAGCATGCATGCCAGGGACTGCTGTGCTCTGCGTCACACACAGCGTTTTCTGAACAGACGCTCTGCATTCCCTTTTTGCCATTCCCATCGGAGTGTCCGCGGTCGGTCATTGTCACCATGGCCAACGCCATTGCGCGGCCCCACTTTGGTAGCCGGTGCAGCCAGCGCGCAGACTGCGCACATCGCTGAAGCACCCAGCAGCGGCGGCCTAGCCTTGTCCATCCTCAGCGACCCGCGGCTGGAGGGCGAGCCGCTGCGCTTCCTGAAGCTCTCTGAAGCGTACTGGACGGTGCGGGAGCTGTGGCTCAGCTGCACGGGTTGCCTGTGTTCAGGCTCCTGCTTCTTTGTGGTTCTGCTGCAAAGCCCGCCGGACGCCCCGACACTAATGCTTTGCTCTGCTTTATTTCACACACCAGCTTGTGCTGCCCGCCGCTTCACCTCAGCGCCGCGAGTCTAGTTTTCACAGGGGTGCCGTGTGCTGGGCTCAGCAGTGCTTCCTTCCGGCTGCAAAGGAGCGCAGTCCGCCACCCGCCTGTCACAGGCTCCAGCCTGCCGTGCCCCGACCGCCGAGCACTCTGCGGCGCAGGCGCTGCGCTCGGCGCCGGAGAAGCGCGCGCCGCCTGTGGTGCGCGTGCGGCACCGGCGGCTGCCGGGCGAGCTCGACTGCGACGTGGCGGTGTGCGGCGGCACGCTCGGGCTGTTCCTGGCGCTCGCGCTGCAGCTGCGCGGGCACCGCGTGACCGTCGTGGAGCGCCGGCGCGTGGAGGGCCGCACGCAGGAGTGGAACGTCTCGCGCCCGGAGCTGAACGTGCGCGCGCCGCCGGGCCGCGGCCGCCCCGGCGCATCTATTTCCGGCGCTGCAGCGCTTGGCTCCCGCTGTGCACACTGTGGCGCCGCTCATGGTGCTAGTGCTCCAGGCGTGTGGAGGCTCCAGTGCGGCCAATACAGCACCAGCGCTCTATGAGGGGCCCCATGCAGGATGGCGGCCCCGCGAGCGGCCGCCTGCACCTGCCATGCATGGTTCCCCATACCATACCTGTCTGCAGCGCTGCGCCCTCCCCCGACCTGCCCTGCGGCATCCCCATGCTTCCATCCGCGCAAGGCGCCCGCACCTCGCCTTGCTCTGCCGGGAACGCGGCCTGCGCCCACGCTGCCGTGCAGACCTAGCCAACGCTCGACACCCGCACGTCCTGGCGTTGCACGCACGCACACAGGCGGCGTGCACGCGCGCGACGAGCGCACAACCTCTCACATGCTCACCCTACGCACACTACGCACGCGCACAGCGCACACTACTGTGGTGCAGCAGGGAGCTGCAGCGCCTGAGGGCCGCGGCGCAGGCGCTGCTGGACGAGGGGCTGCTCACGCGCGAGGAGCTGGAGCGCGCCATTACGACGCGCGTTGGCTCCTCGCGTCTTCCACGGCGGCGAAGAGCTCTGGGTGCAGGGCGTGCTGGACCTGGGCGTCGACCCTAGGCGCGCGCACTGGTAACAGGGTTATAGGGTTAGGTCCTGGGTGGGGCCGCTTGCCGCCGCACGTGCGCACCCTGCCTGCGCGAATCAGGCCGTGCTGCGCCGCGCTGGCGGCTGCCAGGTCTGCTTGGTCTTGAGCTTTCTTCAAAGGGTGTCCTCATCATCCCGTCCACCCGAAGTCATGCTCGGGGTGCCGGGCCACCACGGCTGTGATCCGTCAGGACGCCGGACCCCGCGCTTTCAATGACAGCGCTGGGAGCGCGGCCGCAGGGAGCTCATTGCGCCGATGAAGGCGCGCTTCCTGGAGCGCGGCGGCGTCATCCTGGAGGACACGGCCTTCCGCAGCGCGGAGGTCTGCCACGACGGCGTCGCGCTGAGGTGCGCCTCGGGCGCCGTGCCGCAACCGCCACGGCCCTCTCAGCAGCGCGGCCTGCGCCACTGTCGGACCAACAGCGGCGCGCACATGACCTTGCCTATCGCGTAACCCTCCTTTTGGTCTAAGCCACAGGTGCTGCCACCGGCCGTGGCTGTCGGCCAGATTTTGCTATCAATACTCGCACGTAGCAAGCGGCTCTTTAAGCGTGGCGGCGCCTTGCGCGTGGAGCGCCAGCACTACACGGCTCGGCAGGTTAGGCGCGGTGGCGGGCCTGGAGCGAGGCACGGCCCTTGCACGTCGCCGCGCGGCAGCGCGGGCTTCTCTGAACCTTGGCAGTTCACAAGCGCACGGCGGCGCTGACGCTATGGCGCGCTGCAGGCTGTCGGCCGGGGCGGAGTCGCCGCTCTCGGTCGGAGACGCCTGCCGCCCGCTCGCCGCGCGCGGCGCCCCGCGCGACGACCCCGACGCTGGGCCCCCGGGCGAGCCGCACGTGCACGCTGCCCCAGGCGCCGCCGCGGCGGCCGCGGGCGCGGCGCGCGAGGCGCGCGCGCAGAGCTCGGCGTCGGCGAGCACATCCGCGCCCAGCCCAAGGGCGGGCGGCGGGGCGCGGGCGGCCGGCGGTGCCGCGCGGGCGCGCCGCGGGGGCGGCGGCGGCAGCGCTGGCAGCGGCGACAGCGCGCGCGCGGCGGCCGGCGGCGAGCGGGAGCTGCGCTGCCGCCTGCTCATAGACTGCATGGTGCGGCCCGCAGGCGGCGTCTGCGCGGCTCCCTGTGCACACAAAGGATGCAGCAAGGGCGTGCCCCTTTGCGGCTGAGCCAGTGCCTGCGCAGCGCGGCGCAGTCCTGGCTGCGCTTACCTGCAGGCGGCCGGGGCTTTGCTGGGCGCGCGCGCAGACATCCCTGCTCATGCAGTGTTGGGCTCGCCTCGGCGAGTGCCGCATACAACCGCCCAGGCGCTCTGCTTCCCACACTCCCTACTTGTGGGGGTTGGCATGAAGCCCTGACCTAACACTATCTCCTGACCAGGCCCCAACCCGACCCCGCGCGCAGGGCCACTGGAGCCCGATCGTGAAGCAGATGCGCGCGGGGCGCAAGCCGGACGGCATCTGCATGGTGTGCGGCTCATGCGCCGCGGGCTTCCCTGCCGAGCAGAACCGGTGCGGCCGCCGCGCCCCGGCGCGTGCTTTGGTGTGAGACACCCTCAAAGTTTCATGGTACGCGAATCGCGTGCCCGACATAAAGGCTCTCCAACGGATCCGTCTGCTCCCTGCCGCCCCGCCTCAACTGCTCTATGCCCTACCTGCTAGGTTCTCAGGGTGTGACTGGGGCGCGAGTGCGCCAGGACTGCGGACTTCCTGCACACGTTCACGGACGCCGCGGACGACATGCAGCTGTTCTGGGAGGCGTTCCCCGCAGAGGGCGGCGCGGCGCGCACCACCTACATGTTCACCTATTGCGACACCGACCGCCAGCGGCCCACGTTCCAGGCGCGGTCGCCAGACCCTGCGCCAGGCTCTTATCACCCTGTGCGCGCGCCGACCTGGGCCCAAGCCCGTCTGTGGCGCGGAGCGCGGCGGGCGCGTGTGCGGCCGCGCCGGCCGGCGCGCCGCCCTGCTCGACCGGCTGGCGCAGGGCGCTGCAGCGCTGTCCGAGGCCCGCGCCAGGCGCTGCTGGATGGCTTACGGGGCGCATGCCAGGTGCTGCCAGAGCAACTGCTTACGGCGGACGCGCGGCAGGCGCTGCTGGACCGCTACTTCGAGCTGCTGCCGGAGTACCAGGGCGCGCCGCTGGACGCGCTGACCTTCCGGCGCGTGCTGTTCGGCGCCTTCCCGACCTTCGCGGACAGCCCGCTGCGCCCGCAGTTTGACCGCATCCTGCAGGCGCGCCTGTCCTAAGCCTGAAACCAACCCTCTCCAGGCACCCGCGGCTGCACCCTGCAGGTGACGATTCTCGCGCTGCCTCTGCGTGACGCTCCGCGCTTTGCACCGCGGTCGACCGCCTGCGGGCAACTTCTGTGTGTGCCCCGCCGCTGCCATGGCTTGCACTCGCGGCTGTGTCAAGGGCTCTGCCTGCCTGGCTTCCGTGCTGGGGCAGCGGCAGTCAGGCGCAGCATCTTGCTTCTCATCCACGGCTGATGCGGGAGGCGGGCGCCGCGGGGTGGCGCGAGCGCGGCACCGCCGTTGGCCACCCGGCCACCCAGCCACCCACTCGCCCGCTCACACCCTACCCTACCCTGTCAGCCTGCTGCGCGGCAGGTGGGCGACGCGAGCGCGAGCCAGTCGCCGCTGTCGTTCGGCGGCTTCGGCACCATGCTGCGCCATCTGCCGCGCCTGGCCGCCGGCGTCGACTCGGCGCTTGCCACCGATGCGCTGTCGCGCCGCGCGCTCGCCGTGCTGCAGGCGCGCCCCGTCTCAGGCCAGGGCATGCAGCACGCCCTCTTGCTTCGTGGCTCATCCGCAGCGCGCGAGAGGTCCCGGCCAACGGGGCCGCGCCCGCGGAGCGGACGGCAGCGATCAGATGCTCCCTGCAGAGGTATGGTGGGGTTGGGGCATACAGGCTCTCATGGTACAGAGCGACGCGCCCTGCAGGCACTGCTCGCGGGCCCCGCAGGCGCTGCGTGCGGCCAGAGTTGCGAGCGGCCGCCTGAGCAACGCAAGCGCCATGCTGCCAGCAGTCTTGCATGCAGCCCGTCACGAGCGCACACATGGAGGGCATTGAGGAGGCCATGGTGTGCGGCGGGCGCGGCAGCCGTACCAGCCGTCGCTGTCGGCGGCCTGGCTGTTCCAGCGCTCCATGGCGCTGCGCATGGGGCAGCTGAAGGAGCCGCGCGGGCGCCGCGGCGCCGTCAGCGGCTACATGCCGCCCAACCACGTCAACGCGCTCCTCGCCGCAAACTTCCGCGTGATGCAGGCGCGCGGCCGGGCCTGGGGCGCGGGCCCGGACATTGACTGCTAGAGGCCTTGGCGCTCGTAAGACCAGCGCACACGCTGTTGCACAGATGTAGACAGCCACGTGGAGGTTTAGGCAGACGGGTCTGGACAGGATCTTCATGAGGCAGTGGTCATGTCCATGCCAGCACTGGGCACATGTCGCCATACACGGGGCGCGCCGCTCAGCACGAGCTCCTGCACGCCGCCTGTTGTCGAAGCTGGACGCTCCGCCACTCAGCGCTCTGGTCTGCTGTCCCGTGCGCTGCACCTGGCGCTTGCCGTCCCTGCACCAAGCCCCTGCAGCCGCCATGCGACGAATGATGCACCAACGGGCAAGCGCTTCTCAGGACCGCGGCCACGGCGCCGACTGCGGGGCGCCGAGCGCCCCGGCAGACGCGGCCGCCTGGGCGCACCTTGTCAGCTGGGGTCGCGCGCTGGCAGCTGGGCGCACACCGGGCAGCGGAGCCTCGCTGAGGGCTTTCGGTGGGCGCGGGCGCGGCAGACGCTGGGCGACCGTGTGCTGCGGCCGTTCCTGCAGGACACCATACGCTGGTGGCCGCTGACGGTGACCATGGCCGGCATGCTGCTGGCCGCGCCGCTCACCATCGCGCGCGTGCTGCCGCAGGCGCGCCCGGCTCGGGCGCCCTGCCGCGGTGGGCGCACAGTGGCCGCGCGGCCCTGCGATCGCGGCCAGTGTGAGGGATGGGCGCGGGTGCTTGTGTGGTCGGGTGCCCGTTTCGCCCGCGCCGCGCGGCCCGCCCGGACCGCTCTGCTGCGCCGTGCTCCCAATGCACGATGCGCATGCCCTAACCCACAGGTGCTCGCGCATCAGCCACCTTCGCAGTGGAGCCAGCGGGCTTCGCCCCTGTGCTTTCTGTTCGGCAGCTGCCATGTGCCCAGGTCAGCAGTGACTGCTCCTCGGGGGGCTGCGCATTCCACCTCAGGCCGCGGTTCCTCGCCCACCTGCTGGAGCGCCTGAGCGGGCAAGGCCGCGCATGCGGTGCAAGCCGTCTGGGGTGCGGCTCAGCGCAGACCCGCCTCGAAGCCTTGTCTCCGGTTTGGGCTGTGTGACCTAACCCTAACCCTAATCCTAACGAGACCCTACGAGCGCAGGTGGGCCCGCGCGTGGTGCTGGGCTGGCTGGGCCACTACTGGGCGCTGGCCGCGTACACGCTGCTGGACGCGCTGGTGCGGCCGCTGCGCGGCCTGGCCGCGCTGCGCGGCCACTGCGCGCAGCGCTGGATGGACGCCTGGCGCTGGGGCGCGGGGCAGGACTCGGCGCGCCATGCGGGCGCCGAGCCGGGCGGCGCGCAGCATGCGGCCGCTGCGCCGGCCTGACGAGCGGGAGAGGGGGCGGAGCCGGCGTCTTGAGTTGGCGCGCAGCGCGGGAGGGGCGCCCGGTCGGCGGGGGCCGGGGCATGGAGTGCCATGCGCCGTGCGATGGCCGGACAGAGTTGCATGCGTCACGCGGCTGCCGCACAGGCACGACGAGCGAGGGGGTGGCCGAGCTAGGCTCAACCAGTAGGAGACTGGGCTGGTGGGGATGCATGTGCAGCTAGGCAAGGTCTGAGCTATATCGGTCATGCCTCATGCACGCACACCAGCCTGGGTCAAGCAAGGGCTCACCGCGGGGCTCTCTTTTTGCAGCGCATGCCGCGGTGTTCTGCATGGAGACCTGTTGTCACGCATGCCTGCAGAAGCCGCGCATGGGGCATAGTACAGCTTAGCAAAGGCTTGCATGCGGCCTACGCGGCCGCAACACTCTTTACTGTACTCGCGCAACTCTCCAGGGGCTGCATGTAGGGCAGCAGGGGTGGCGAGAAGTCAGCAATGGCGTCTTTCAAGAGAGTATTTGCGCTTCGTATGCCCCAGAATTACTTTTGGATGGGCTTTGCTTTGCGCATGCAGTGCAGTGCACCTGTGAACGCGGTATTCCAGCATAATGTGTCCTAGTGTGCCCGATGCATGTGTGACGCTGCCAACGCTCAAGGCAGAAATGAGTCCTTATTTATCAAGCACTGGCAGAGGCCTATGTAGTGCCATGTGGCGTTCACGCCTGCCTGAAATGCAGCTGTCTCAAATTGTGTGTAGTTCTCTGCCTTCTTGTGCAAGCAGCACTGCAGCAATTCCCAGTTTTGTTTACACTAGGACAAAGTGCCTGTCCGACATCCGGCACGCAGGTGCGGCAGAGGTGTAAGTAGCCTGGCGCAAAACAGCCTACTGCGTCACGTTGTGCAACCGTACTCTGCAATCATGCTGGCACCGTCTCTGACCGCCCAGCTCTCAAAACATGCCTACTATGAGACACAGAACGTGAGCAAGCTCAGCGCATTCCCACACACGACGATGTTCGATCACCACACATGCATACCTCAGCTGCAGACAACGAAAGGAGGAACATCGCTGCGCGGCCCCACGGCTGGTGCACATCGATCTCATGAGCGGCTGAGCCGCACCCGCGCAGAGGTGCAGCACAGCAGAGCCCCAAGCAGGCAACGCGAGGGGTTGCCACACACGCGCATCCCTGCACACCACAGCCAAGGACAGAGCTGCGCTGGCATGCCCATACACACACTGCACCTGCCGCTCCCCCACATGTGCACTGAACTGCCAAGGTCCCGATGCACCTGCAGAGTGCTGCAGATAGTAAACAGATGCCTCCCAGCTGACCAGCGCCCCCACGCAGCGCACCAGGTGCACTGCAGATATCCCGGACCCTCATGGCGCTGCAAGCTACCCCCAGCAGGTTTGCCGATGTAGCGTCCTGCGGCGCTTGTGCTAGGTAGCCATGGCTCTGCAGGTCTGCCATGCAACAGCAAGCGCACGGTCCAACCTGCGCCCCTGCCCACACCCCAGCAGCTCCCAGGCTCCAGTCCTTGGGGTCATCAGCGGAGCGCGCACTTCGGCAGCTCTGAATTGCTGTCGTGGTGCCGGCCCGCACGTGTCAGCAGAGAGGGCGCTCAGCTGCCAGCCACACCATGCCCGTTTGCCGGCATGCAGGCTGTGCCAGCTGGGGGCCCATGCCCGGAGACACCAGGCAGGGCCTGCCGCTCCTCACGCCCACATGAAGGCCTGCATCCGGGCCACCAGCGCATCGCCGGCCTCCGGGCTGTCGACGAACGCCGCCCCGAGCTGCAGCACCTCCGCGCTCGGCCCCGCCAGGCCGCCGGTCCGCGCCGCGGCCGCCGCCTCGCGCGCCTGCCCATCGCGCGCATGATGTCATAGCCTGCAGGTCAGCGACGCATGACATACCATCATGTGCAGTGCAGTCAGGCACGGCTGTTACCGAGCCTTCAGCACCTTGCCAACGACAACCAGCCCGGTCTATTGAGAGCGCGAGGCGTCCAGCAAGACGGGGGCAAACCTTGGCGGCCTTAGCACGCGCGGACGCGCGCGGCGTGACGATGCGCGCGATGCGCTCGGCGGCGCTCTCGCCCGGCGGCGCGCCGCCGCTGGGGCACACGGCGTCGCCGGCCGCGCTCAGCTGGCTCGCGAAAGCGACCGAGAACGACTTGTCCATCGCCAGCGGCTCCAGGCCGCCCTCGTCCTCGCCCTGCGGCGTCCCCCCGCCCTCCGCCCGCCCAAACGGCGACACGTGCGCGGCCTCGGCCGCCGCCGCCGCCGCCGCCGCCGCCTCCGCCGCTGCCGCCGCGGAGCGCCCCGCGCGGCCGGCCGCGGGCCGGCCGCGCCGGCGGCCGAGCGGCCCGCGGGGCCCGCCGGCGCGCGCGGTGCGGCCGCCGGCCTCATCGAGCACTGAGTCCAGGACGCCCAGGCGCTTGAACGCCGCCAGCACGCCCTGCACCGTCACCAGCGAGGGCAGCGGCGACACGCCCAGCGGCCGGTGCGCGCGCGCCGCGTCAGGCCCGATCCGCGGCTCAGCGGGCGCCGCCGCGGGCTCCGTCGCCTTGCCGGCGCGGCCGAACCAGCCGCGCCGGCCGGTAGCGCCGCTGGGCCGCGGCTTGCCGGGGTCGGGCAGCGACTCGGGCGCGGCTGGCTCTGCGCTGCCCTCCCACAGGGCGACCTGCCGTCCGTCGGCGGCCAGCCAGTCTAAAGAGCAGCTCGTAATATTAGGTTGTCATTGCGTCGCACCACCGTTGCTCGCTGGGCGTTGCCAAGACAGGCACCCAAACGCTGCATGCGCTGGCTGGCCCGCACGGCACATGGCCAACTCCATGCGCCGGACGCCACTCTCCCACGCGGCTTCACACCAGGTTCGCAAGCGGCCAGACGAGAGCAGGTAAGCCGTGCGGCGCGCATAGGGCAGGGTTATTAGACATGGGGTAGGAATATAGGGCAGACCTGGATGCAGCGCAGCAGTTTCTTGGCGGGCAGCGTGCCGCCGGGCGCCTGCTGCAGCGCGGCCACGGCCAGCGGCAGCGCCGTGCAGTACGTCGCCAGCAGCGGCGCGAGCAGCGACGCGCCGAACGCCACCGCCCTGCGTCGCATGCCAGACGTCCTCGGTTGCGCATGGTCTATGCCCTCGTATAGTTGTCGGGATGCATGTCAAAGGACCTGTATGGATTGCCTGTCCAAGACAGGTTAGGGCGAACAACCCCTGCCAAATAACTGCACCTATACCAGGCACCGCAGCATGCACAGCATTGGGATGCTGGCATGCTCTCAAGCGTGCCATGCCGCTTGCTCTTTGCAGCTTGACAACAAGCAGGCCAGATCTATAAGCATGCCCATGCTCCTCCTCACACCACCCGCCATGCCCTCAAAAGGGGCCGCTTCGCACCGCGCGCCGTCCGAGCGCTGCGCCAGGCGCAGCAGCGGGCTGTCGGGGCCGCCCGGCGCACGCACGAGCGTGCCGTCGGCAACCAGCTGCCCCAGCGCGCCCGCGATTGCGCCCGGCGTGCGCAGGCCCTCAGGGCCCAGCGCAGTATCCAGCTCGGCCGCCAGCAGCGCCCGCAGCCAGGTCGCGTCCTCCGCCACCGCCGCCTCGCTGACCCCTGCTGGCGCAGCCCGGTCATTATCGTTACAGATGAAATGCACGTGGCTGCCTGAGAAAGTGCAAAGTGACATGTGAGCTGACATGCATGAAGTGTGCACATGCAACTTGCACGATGCAAAAGCAGTTGTGGATGCGACAATGCTTTTCACGGAATAGGGTGACATTCCCTGCCCGCGCAACAAGCAGAAGGTTGCCCAGCAGCGCATGTGCAGCTGCGCGTCAAGGTTACTGCAGGCTGCGCTTGCGCCCAGCAAGGCAGCAAGGAGCACACCCTGCGCGCCGTCGGGCGCGCGGCGGGCGGCGGCCAGCAGCGAGGCGGCGAGCAGCGCATCGACGGCAAATGGCGGCAGCAGCTGGTTGTAGCGGTACTGCGTGCTCAGCCGTGCGCGTGGGCCAGCCACCGTGCGCAGCTGCCGCACCATGGCCACTGGGGTCAAGACAGCTGGCGGCACGGTTGATGCTGCCAGCCGTATCAGCTTACGCATGCATGCCATGATCACTGTAAGCATGTCTTAATAGCAGACCGTCAGCCTTGCGGAACATTAGTCATATTGACGACCAGGCACACAAAGGCAGTGTGTTACCTGCTCGCAGCCGCTTCCGTGACCCTCCAGGCAGCCGGGCAGCAGCTCAGCAAAAAAGGCCACGTCGAGGTCGGCCCCCGGCCCGGCGTGAATAGGGTTGAACGGTGCGCCCCGCCGCCCCAGCTCGCCCTGCAGCCAGGCCACGCCCTCGCGCACCTGCGCAAACAGGCATTATTGTCAAGAGGGCGCAACGATGCGTGCGCAGCTATGAACATCATGCTCTGTAAATCACAACAACATAGCTGCCTGGGCTGATCTTCATGATGATGTGCGTTGAGACGAAACAGGCCTCAAGTCACCTCCTCAGAACACACCTCTGCCAAGTGACGCACCTCTGCCAGCGGGCGCCACGCGCTCGCCGGGTATGCGTCCGCAACCTCAGTGACTTGTTGGCCGGGTGTGACCTGGAGGGCGATGTGCGCTGCGGCCGCGGGCGCCGCGCCGGCCGGCGCGCCCTGGCCGGGCGGCGCGGGGCCGGAGAGGGCGACCGGGTGCAGCGGCGCGCCGTCGAGCATGGCGGGCGGCAGCGGCAGGGCCGTGCAGGTGCCCGCGACCGCGGCCATGGCTGTGCAGGCGGCCGGCACGACATGGCATGCGCGCATGTGCGTGTACAGCGCCTCGCCGAGCGCCGTGACCGCCCGGCGCCGCGCGTCGCTGCCCTGCGCGGCGCGCGCCAGGGCTGTCGCGGGCAGCATAGCGCGCCGCATCCCGAGGCCAGGTAGCCATTTAGTCACGCACAGACCAGTGTCACAAGACACTTACGTGTACTGGAATCAAGGCAATACCGCATGTCGTACTGGAACGCACTTTGTGGCTGCCAGGCGTATGTGCCTGCTCATAAGAGCAGCGGCAGCCACTTGCCGGTTTCCGCTATAACTTACTTAGTGCACCGCCTGTCATATGACTTAGTGCACCGCCTGGCATATGGCACCGTTTGTGTGAGCAGAGCCTGGGCTGCACGTGGGGAGGCACTACGAGCAGAGTCCACCCGCACCTTGGGGAAGATGCGGGCAAGCGCAGCTTGCGCAGACTTGCCGTCGGCAGCGGCGGCGGCGAGCTCTGCGGCGACAACCGCCGCGTCGTCCATGCTGATGCCTGACGTCGTGGCTGTCAGGCGCACGGCGGACGGCGTTTGCAGCTTGGGCGTCTTTGATGCGCCGCCCCGCTCGGCCACGCCCTGCGCGTCGAGGCTGCACATGTCAACGTGCTGCTGTTTGCATGCCCAGCTGGCATGCAGCGGATGCTTGTGCAGCTTGGGCGTCATGGCTGCGGCGCTCCGCTGCGCCAAGCTCTGCGCGTTGAGGCCCTGCACACGCCAACACGCTCATCTTTGCATGCCCAGCTTGCATGCGGAGCCGGACGCTGCTGTTCCCAGCACTGGCCCAGCGGAGGCAGAGGGATCATGTGCGGGCGTGCCCTGCCAGCATGAAGCGGGTATTCTGTCTATGTACAACGTGCACATGTAGGCAGGTTAGGTATCGGGCCAGCCTGTATACCATCATTGGGTCAACTGGCTGGCGCCCCTGACTGTGCATGTCGTAGCTCCTTACGGCCTCGAGCGCATATGGGCTTTATCAACCAATCGTGGTGCAGCCACCAGTGCTGCTGAGAGCAAGCGCTTCGCTTGCGCTTCGCCCAACATGCGTGAAAGCATGACTGCTTCCTGTTAGGAGCAGGGTGCGCCGGAGCGACGCGCCATCAGGAAGCGCTCCAGCGTGACGATCTCGCCGACGCGCATGATGTCAGCGCCGATGGCCTCGCGGCCGCTGCCGCCGCCGCCGCCCTCCTTGCGCCCGGTGGCCTTGCGCTTGGAGCCGCCGACCGCGAGCGACCCGGCCGCGGCCAGCAGAGACGCCAAGCTCTCCTTCTCCTTGGGGATGCCGCTCAGCTCCGTGACCAGCGCGCCCTCCTCGGCCGGCCGGTCGTACGACATCGCGATCGGCACCAGCGCAATGTCCTGCGGCCCCGCGCGCGCGCCCGCTTCCATTGCTTTGGCTGCTTTGCTTTTGCTGGCACTCTCTGTCATCCTCCCCTCTCCTGCATTCACGTCCTGACCCAGATGACTGGCGCCGGGCGAGCGATTACTATAACTGCATGTCACCAGTCTGCGCAGAGTCTCAACCGCCTTGGCGCAGGGCTTGCCATGGCTTTCTTCAAGGCGGACTGTGATGGTCTTCCTCATATGCAGTCCTGAGCAGGTTGACACTCGGCGCGCCCCAGCCGGCCGCCGCTTGGCCGCAGAGGGTGCGCTCAGCACAGACGCGCACGCGCAGTCTGTCAGCGGGGGGGCATGAGGGTGCACATGCGGGCCCTGCTGCGCGCGCGCCTTGTCCATGCGGCCGTCCAGGAAGGCGTCCACGACGAAAGACAGGATGCCCAGGCGCGGCAGCGTGATGCGCCCGTCGCGCGAGCGGCCGCCCTCGATGAAGACCTCCAGCGGCAGGCCCTCCTCCAGCACCGCGCGGATGTAGCCTGCGCGCGGCGGCTGGCCCTCAAGCCGCACCCGGTCGGCGCTCCGCGGCGCCCCCAACGCCCAAACAGCGCCAGCGCACTCGCTAGATGCCTCCGGCTGCCAGCGCGCGACGCGCACCAGCGCCGACACTGCTCGCCATGCCAGGCATGCATGCATAGCATGCCGCAGGAGGCAGAGTTCCGCGCTTGCCAGCAGCCTCCTCCGCTGCATGCGCTGTGGCCACCAGCATTGCGCAGACTGCACGCGGCCGCACCTGCCAGCACCTCGCGGTACAGGGAGCTGTCCGGCAAGCCCGTGAATTTGCGGCGGATGAAGAAGGCGCCCAGGCCGCGCAGGATGCGGCCAACCACGGGCAGGTTGAGGTTGATACCTGCATGTGCACGTCAGGGCTGTGAGCACCCTCATCAGTACCAGCACGCCCTGTTCCACCAGACGCTGATACTCCTGTGGCGCAGCCGCTTCGACCTCTGTAGGAGCCGCATTCTGCATCGCGCTGATGACACACTGGTCGACTATGCGCCAGACCTTGCATGGATCAGGAGAGCTACAACTGGGTCTCGCAACCAGGTCTGAGCTGCTGGTAGTGAAGTGCAGCCGCGCACCTGCCGCGATGTGGGGACACGTCAGCCCATACACGAAGAGGATGTAGCAGAACACCATGTAGTCCAGGTGGCTCTTGTGCGTAGGCACGAACACCATGGTGTGCGTGCTTGAGAGCGCGCGGATGCCCTCCAGGCCTTCCCTGTCCACATAGATGCGCGAGCGGTACATGTACCTGAGTCGGCACACAGCAGGCGCTGACTGTCGCGAGCAGGGAGCCAGTTGAGCAGCAGTGCTCCAACGTAGCCAGGCTGGCAGTTGACTTGGCGGCTGCGCCAGGTTGAGGCGGCCCAAGCACACGTCGCAGCAGGACTTTCAGGCGCTCCGCCGCTCCTGTCTTGCACAGAGTGAATGTGTGACAAGCAATGCTGATTTGGCTGCCAGCCTGTGGCTCGCAGGTGGTCGGTGTGAGACCTTCACATCCGAGTGTCTCCAGCGCTTCCGGCGCGCACCGAATAAGGTGTGCGCTCGCCATGACGCGGCGGATGGTGCCGGGCGTCTGGTCGGCAGCGATGCCGCGCAGCAGTTGCCGCGCCTGGCGCGTGGCCGCCGGGGCATCCACGCGCGGGCGCGCATACCCCCGCTCCACGTTCAGGCCCTCCGCCGCCGTGGACAGGTCCACGTGTTGCAATGCGGCGGGTATGAGCTGCTGCGCGCGGTGCCGCTTGCCGGCCAGGCTTGTGTAGGGCGTGGTCAGCGCGCGCGCCAGGTTGGTCAGCGGGGGCCGGCGCTCCTCCAGCGCGGCGCCGTGCCAGTGCCAGGCGCGGTTCTCCAGCAGGCTGGCCGGCACTCGTGCATGGATCTCTGCTGCGCGCTCGCGCTCCTGGCGCTGCCGGAAGCCCATCCCGGGCCCTGCGCGCAATGCCGCATGCTGCACATTCAAGCGCTTGCACCGTGGCCCCAGGCTGCCTGCTAGCTGTCGAGGTCGCCTTGGTCTCGCAGGAGGACGCGAGCGCTCGGCGCCAACGCGTGCAGCAGGCAAGCCATGGTCCGCAATCAAGCATGGCTAGCCCCGGGGGCAATGGAGACCTGCGCAAACCAGCTTCAAGCAGCCCCCGCACGCCTCAGCGCGAGTCCGTGCCGCAACGTGCAGCACTCCAAGAGGCTGGCCTCAGCGCCGTGGGCCCCCGCGCAGTTGGCACAGCCCGACGCGCATCCTAGTGAACAAGATCCTGAGGCACGCAGAGTGGGTGCCACCCAACGCGGGCCCTGCGCAGGCCATGGGGCTGAGTTGGAGGCATAGCAGCCTTTCAACAGAGCAGGCGCCTGCTACCCTGGGGGCCTGTCTGGCATGTGCAGCCAGCTCCTTACCTCGTGTGCCTTCAGCACAGCCGCGGCTTTTAGCCGGCTACAAGCGCATGAGGACCGGCCGCCGCCAAGGCTTGGCTCCCCGGCTCCAACGTTACCAACGACCGACGGTGCCAAGGGCTGTCATGCCCCCCACACTCGTATGCGTTATTTGGCCTGTGCAAACCTCAGCCTGATGTGTCAACGGAGCAAGGGCGACAAGGCAATGCTCCAGCCTTGGCCTGGCGCTCGGACGCACTGCCGAGAGCAAGCTTTCGAGCATACCTGGAAAACCCTTTCATCGCGCCTTGGTTGAAGTGCTGATCAGAGCCACTGCTGGCTCGGCACAGCTGTGGCTTGCTTGAGTGTACATCACCTGGCTTCCAGCTGCTACTTTCCAGACGTGTCTGTTTTAGTGCAAGTGCAACACTGTCTGACGAAAATGCGCAGTCCTGGTGGCACTGTGATGCCAGCACACTGCCGACATGCGCCTGGTGGACACCTGCTGCTGCCGCATTCAGGTCACGGGGCAGGCATTGGCATGCAGTTGCGCGTGCACTCCTGCAGGCGGCAGCTGCGAAGACTGCTGGTCGCACGTGCTGGCGTGCAGAGCGAGCAGCGGCTTGTGGTAAGTCTGGCGCTGCTCCTGGTCGTCTGAGCACCCGTCCAGCACGCCCTGCAGTGCAGCGCCTCAGTCTGCTACCTGCAGCCTGAGACGAGGCTGCGTGCCCGCAGAGCTTCCCGCGCGACTACACGGAGGCCGTGAGGCAGGCCCAGGACAGCACGCGCGCCGCGCTCGAGGCGGGGCACAGGCTGGTGCGTTGGTAATCACGGCAGCCTGTGCGTGGGGGCCGCCGTGCCGCTGGCGGGTCCTGAAAGGGGGGCTGCCGGGGCGCGCAGCTCGAGGTCGAGTTCCCTACCTCTTCCCTCGCCAGCGTGTCAGGCACGCGCCGCACGCTTCAGCGTCCCCTGCCGCCTCGACGCAGTGTGCACCCAGGGCGGGCGAGCACGGCGGCTGGCACAGCCTGAGGTGTCAGCGGCGCAGGCGACGGCGAGGGCGCCAACGAGATGAACTTCTCGCTGGGCTTCCTGCGGCAGTACCTGCGCATCTTCCAGGACCGCGCGGCGGCCACGCGCGTCTTCTTCCCAGACGAGAAGGCGCGCCTGTGGCGCGCGCGCACGCAGCGTCTTGGCGGTGGAGCAGCAGCTCTGTGTTCTCCACCAACTGCCGGTCGCAGGCCACAAGGGCTGCCTCGGCTGCCTGAGGCGTCTGTGTGCAGCCGGCGGGCAAACGGCAGCCTAACTGCCATGCCTTGCATGTTGCGAGCGGCGCTGACGCGCTGACGTGCTGACATGCAGACGTGCTGACAAAGGCATGGCCCCTGCACAGGAAATGCAGGTGGCCCGCCAGGGCAAGGGCATGGACCCTGCAGCGGGCAGCCGGCAGCTGGACCCCGTGTTCGCGCAGACCGCCTTTCGGCTGGACTTTCTCACCCGACCCAACGCCTTCAGCGACATGGGCTTTGACTTTGGAAAGGTGCGCAGCGGAGCCGCGTTGCCCTCGGCCCACAACTGCAGCGCCCCTCCACAGGTCATGCGTGCGTCAGGCGCTTGTTCGAGCATGAGCTGTTGGTTGCACACCTTAGCAGGCGTGACCTCCGAGCGCCCCTGCCAGCACTTACGTGCTGCTCGTGGCGTTGCACGCACGCGCATGACAGCCATGCGTACTCCAAAGTCAGGCGTGAGGTTACCAGCCGAGCTGAGCGCACAGGTGTCGGTGGCCGAGCGGGCGCAGCCGTCTGATGAGCGCTTCGTCTGCGCGTACCCGCACTTCAATGTCAACGGTGCGTGCACTTCCATTCAGGATGTCTGTGTGAACTCCATGGAGCTCGGTAGCAGTGCCAGACACGTGCATGCCCATAATTTGCGACGGCGGGATTCCAAGTCCCAGTCTTTTCCGGGGTGGATAGATATACTCTTCCACGCTGGCACTGCGTGAACGTGCGGGGCGTGCCTGCCTTGGCCCATTACAGGGGCTGTGTCCGCCAGAGATGCTCGCCGTGGAGGAGCTGTGGGCGGGCGCAGCGTGCGACAGCGGCCGGCCCGTCATCGTCTTCAACGGTGGGTGCCGGCCCGCCGTCCGGCGTGACAACACGCTCACCATGTGCAGTGCTGCAAATTGAGAGATGAAGAATGCTGTGCAAAATTGTCGCAGCATGGCGCCGCGCCATGTCATGCAGTCATTGCACATTGCCTGCCACAGCCCCAGAGGCGTTCACATGCGGGGCGGTGCATGCAAGGGCAGGCCGTGGGTCGCTGCAGGCGAGGTGGACCGCATCAGATCGGGGTACTACCCCGCCCTCTTCTACCCCAAGATCGGCCGGCTAGCCACCAACCTCCTGCCGCAGATGACCACCGTGTATTACATCCACAACTTCAAGGGCAGCGGAGGCGGTGCGCACCTGCGGCACTTGCGTGTAATAACAACGTCCAGCAATGCTGCTCAGCCTGCGTCTCTGGGATCTGAAGCCTGGTCGACCCATTTTCCATGCTGTTAGGCGCACCCTCTGCGCATTGTGTGCAAAGCAGAGTGCCTGCCTGGTTGTCAGGGATGGGCGGACTAGCTACGGCCACAGCGAGTGTCTGACAAGGAGACTGGCCTGGCCCGCAGGCACGCTGTTCCGCGCCTACCCGGGGCCGTGGCAGGTGCTGCGCGGCACGCCGCTGGACCCGAGCAGCTTCAGAGTGATCCACACGCAGGATGAGATGCCGACACTCAAGCAGGTGGCACTGGACATCCTGCCGCGCCGGCGCGCCTGAGCTTTGGCAGGAACTGGTTGGGAGTCCCCGCAGGAACTGGTTGGGAGTCCCGTTTTGGCGGCCAAATGTGAGCGAGATTGTGGACCAATTCTTGCAAGCGTGCTCTTGTCACCTTGGGCGCTACCACTGTGGATTAATCACACATTTCTTATGATGAAATGTATCTGCGCTGCAATTGTTGCGATGCATTGCAGGCTCAAGAGTGTGTATATGTGAGAGATAGAGATTGAGAGATAGTGAGAGGTGTATAATGCTGTGCGTGCTCTGTCAGCGGGTGCAGCATCATCATTGGCGGCTCTGGCTCAGTATACCAATTGAGACAGGTCGTGCTCTGGTCTGGGGCACAAGAGTTTGTTTGCGATTAGCGACGTGGAAGACGTGGCCTGGGTGTGCATTCGAGTGTACCCAGAGCTGGTGTGTGCCTGCATGAAGACGAAAGGGGTCCACCTATTGGACTGTGCGCACCGAATTGTATGTGTAAAGGGCACAGCAGAGGCACTGCATGCCTTGCATAGGACGCTAGGCAGGGGAATATGGAGTTCGCGGAGCTACTGCCACATAGAGCGTGAATGAATGGGCGGATTAATGACGCGCCGGGCTGCATGCCGCCTGTCCTGCAAAGCTGCTCGGTCGCGCCCATATGTCCATGCATCGCAGCAGCGTCTCCGCACAGCCGCAGCGGCTGAGCCGCTGCTTCTCAGGGGCATCAGCATGTGCCTCGCTGCGGCATGTTGAGCTGATGATGATGCGGCCTCCTAGCTCTCGCACGCGGCCTGTGGCAGGACACTTCCCTCTGGTGTGAGGACTGTGTCACTGTGTGCCTGCATTATGCACTTTTTTTTAATAGCCCGTACATGTATATCCATTTTTGACACCTGGCATGCTGCGTTCACACCACCCACAACATACCGGTTCCCGTCCGATCACCGATGTCAAACTGGGTTGGGCCTCACCAGTACTGCGTTGAGGAATGACGTGGGACCCGAGGTGCTGCAGTGTTTTGGCTGCTGCACATCACATGCACTGCTTTTTGCCGCTGCACATCACATGCACTGCTTTTGCTGCTGCACATGCACAAGCAGTGCATTGCTGCTGCACACGGTGGTGTTTGTGCTGCAATGCATGCAGTGTTGTTGCACTGTTGTCTCTGAGGCGGCCTGCATGTGCTTTGCAAACAGTCAGCAAAGCTTGCTTGGCCAGACCACAGCTGCGCCAGCACATGTGTGCTGCAGTGCCGTTGTGCGTGTACCTTTGCTGCAGTGCTGTGGCTGTCACACGCTGACTTTGGGAGGCCCCTACATGCCCTGGTAGACAACAAGTGCTCTTTGCCTTTTGCGACAATGGCCTTGAGGATTGTTGAAGAGGCCGCTATGCATGTAGCACTGTGCCTGCAGCAGGTGCGCCAAAACCTCACGCACTGTATCGCATTGCTTATCGCATTCCGTATCGCATTATATATCATTCTGAGCCAACAAAGCTGCCTTGGCGCCACTACAAGCACCAGAATAGTGCTGCTAGGTAGGCCACCAGCTTGCATGCATTCTGTGAATGGCCGCCTAGCTTGGCTAAAAATGGCAGCACAACTACTAAAATAACAAGCCCCACCACAATGATCAGGCACTGGACGCCCATGGCGGGCAAGGCCTGCGGCACTGGCAGCGCGGCCGCGGCCGCCGACCATTTCCGTCATGCGCGCCGCGGGCGGCCGCGGGCGGCAGTCGCTCTGGTCAGGCAGCGCGGCCCGTGGCCGTCGGTCAGCGTGGGGGCGAGTCACGCATGCGCCGCGGGCGGCAGGTCGCACTGCGCCGGCAGCGCGACCGCATCCGCCGACCAGCGCCAGAGCCAGGCGGCGAGCGCGGCGTCGCCCGCGGCCGCGCTGGGCGCGGCGCAGCGGCAGTCGGAGCCAAAGTAGCAGTTGTCAGCCTCGTACGCCTGGTGCTCGCACAGGATCGGCTCGCGGCTGGTCGCGCAGAACACCGAGGAGCGCGCGCCTGCGCGGCGCGCCCAGGTGAGGGCACGGGGGCGGGGGGGGGCCGAACGCGGCGGGCGCTCCATGCAGAGCGCTTCGCGCGTCCCTGCTCCTGCCTTCCTCGCCGCAAACTGCACTGGCAGACATGCCTGGCGCTGGGCTCTTCCCAGATGCAGGCTTGCTGCCAGCGCGGCAGCGCGAGCCTCCCGCAGCGTCACGCCTGCGGCGCAGAGCAGCTACCCACTGCCCACGCGATGGCGCGCGCTGCTGCAGCAGGCCGGGGCCGGGCGAGCGCCCCCGCGGCGCACACATGCGGCGGGCGGGCCGCGCGCCTTGCGCAGGCGACAGGCAGAACGGGCGCATGGCTGCGCGGTAGACAGCCTGCATGGGCGCCGGCAGCGTGCGGACCACGTCCGTCATGACCTCGCCCGGGTGCACCGCGGCCGCGACCACGCCGCAGCCCGGCGGCAGCCGCCGTCGCAGCTCCGCCGTGAACAGCACCTGCGTTGCGCACGTGGCGCTGGGTGGCCACTCAATTACATTTGGGGGTTCTCCTCGCTGCACCGCATGCCTGCCGCGCTGATGGACTTCGGCGAGGAGCGCGTCGGCGCGGCCAGTGGAGGGCCGCGGGGCCGGCCGGCGGCGCGCCTGGCAGAGCTTGCTGCGGTTGTAGGCGGCCAGCGAGGAGAAGGCGCCCTTGGCCGCAAAGTGCGGGTCGTCCACGTCCACGCCCGCCGCCAGCTCATGCATTTTGGACGCCACGCTCACGATCCGCACCGGCTGCCTGCCCTTGCCCTGCCGCTCGGCAAAGCAGGCTGGAGCCCGTCGCGCAGGGCTGTACGGGCGGCTGATGAACACCATGCAAAGAGCCGCACGCTTCGGGCTGGAGGCATAACAAACCCCGTCAGACATGCAGGGAGAATTGCAGCAGCCATCACCTATGCGTTGCAGGCACAAGGCGATGGCCACATTTGCTGCAGTCCCCATCGGACGCGTCTGCAACAGCAAGCACGCACTGAGAGCCTGCGCATGCACTTGCGCTGGCAGCTGAGGCAGAGCCGTGGGCGCCGTGCACGACATGCCGTGAGGACGTGCAACACGCCAGGCGGGCTCTGTTGAACGGCCTGGCGCCTGTGAACCACTGCGCAGCGGCTCGCCCTGTCTGACCAGTGCTGGGTTGCCGGCGGGAGGCCGGCCCGGGCCCTCCGTGAGGGCCCGGCCAGGGCTCCGCACCTCCCGAGCCGTCTGCAGCATGCTGGGCAGCAGCAGTAGGGAGAGCAGGAAGGGGCCCAGGTGGTTGGTGCCCAGGTGCGCCTCAAAGCCGTCCTCGGTCACCGTCCGGCCAGCTGGGGCCGCGCGACACAGCCGTCAGGGCTCCGCATCGTGTCGAGACTGGCATGCAGCCTGGTGTCAACATACGCATGTGAAGGCCGTGCACTTTCAGCAGCCAGGCACACGCTCAGGCTGGTGCCCCGCATGCATGGCCCGTCACTGAGGACCGATAGGCACGACTCAAGCTGCTGACCGGGCAACACTCCCCGGCCCTGGGCCTCTTGCAGGGCGGCATGCCAGGGCCTCGCAGCGCCCCTTGGACGCACCACCCATACTGAAGATGCCGGCGTTGTTGACGAGGACATGCAGCGGCGCCTTACGCCGCCGCCAGCTGTCCGCAAACGCGCGCACCGAGCGCAGCGACGACAGGTCGAGGTTCATTACCTGCGACGCGCATGCGCTGAGACCCGCACGCTGCAGGTAACTGGCCGCTCTGGTTGCACAGCTGCCTGGTGCATGGCAGGCCATAGGCATGCCTGTCAACCTGAAACTTCAAATGGCCGCGACTGGACATGGAGATAACCAGATGAGCCCGAGGAGCAAGCTGGATGGCATGTGTGAGTGCCAAATGGCCGTGTGACAGGGCGCGCGTGCCTCGATTTTGGCGTCCGTGTGGCCCACACGCGCGGCCTCCGCCTGCAGCTCCGTCAGCAGCTTGGCGCCGCGTTCTCGGCTGCGACACGCCAGCACGACTGCGCGCGAGTCCACACTGTGTATGGTGCATAGGGAAACAGGTTGAGCAAGCACTGCCGCCCCAGCAAAACAAAGCCAGGCAGCCTCGCGGGCGGCCACGCCAGGTGGTGCAGCAGCAGGCGCTCACCGTGCGCCCTCCGCCGCACCAAGGCGGCGGCCGTCTCCCGCCCGATGCCGCTGCAGCCCGGGGCGCCCTGCCGTCAGGCGCTGCGGGCGTGCAGTGGCTGGCGTAGGCAGGCGGCAGGCAAGAGCAGCGGGGCAGCGACCTGGTGGGGCCTGTGACTATGCAGGTCAGGCCGTCCGCTGGTCCACCGACCTTGTCCACGCTGGGCACGTTGCGCAGGTAGAATTTCTGCGCGTGCAAAACTTGTTGCATGTATACTTTAGTGATCCGCCACAAACAAGCGTGCGTAGTGAGGACCTAGGAGACCAGCAGAGTGTTCTGGCTCGCCTGGATGAACACATCGAGCGACACAGCCGCAAAGCCCACTAGCAGGTTGAGCATCGGTGACACCAAGCTCGCTGGGTGACACAGCGTAAGGCGCTTCTTTGCCGCTTCTAACCAGTGTGTCTGGCTGCCAAGTCTGGAATCAAGCGCTGCAGGGAAGGATGCAATGTACAGGACTGAACAGTGTACCGAAGTCAGAGTCACTGTGTGCACAAGTAGGCACCGGGAGACCACAGAATTCAGATGACTCTGATCAAGCTGATACAGTCCTGTCCGTTTACTGAGGCCCAAGCACCAACAGCCACAGGGGTGGAGCCAGCCAGGGGTGAGTGGCCAGCGGGTAGGCGTTGGCTGCCGTTGGGCCATTCCGGGCGTCGATGGAGCAAAAGCCAGCGCGCAGTTGCTTGTAACAAGGTGCAGAATGTCTCGCGGCTGCATATGCTTCGTTGGTGCGCCCTGCGGCGTGCTCAGCTTGCAGCCATGCCTGTGAAGCGCCTTGAGCATCCTGCACCAACCTGACTGTTTGGCTCGCAGGAAACCTGCCTGGCGATGTGCGGGAACGGGAAATCGAGGACCTATTTTACAAGGTGCCCGCTGATCCCTGGGGAGCACGCCTGGTGCAGTGAGGGCAGCCGTGCTTGCAAGCAGCCTGCTGCCGCGCTCCATGCAAGCTATCAGCAGGCAAGGGCGAGGAAGCCTGCCTGACATGGCGGCGGCTGGGCGCGCAGTACGGGCGCATCCGCAACATCGACCTGAAGATACCGCCGCGGCCGCCAGCGTTTGCGTTTGTCGAGTTTGAGAACCCCAGGTGTGTCGGCAGCGTCCTGGCCGGGGTTGGAGGGCCTACCACCATGCGCCTGTCGGCGCTGCGCACGTACACAGCCTTCCCCCGGCCGTGTGCTGCGAGTGCTGTCTGCCAATGAGGCCGGCCAGGTAGTGCGTGCGGCGGGGGTCGCTGGGAGGTGTGAGCAGCGCCCCGGCTCCCCAACGCCAGCGCGGTTCCAGGGATGCTGAGGAGGCAGCCAAGGGCCGCAGTGGCCATGACTTCAATGGCTGCACCTTGCGTGTGGAGCTGAAGCGGGGGGGCCCCAGGGGTGGCCACCGCGGGCATGCCCGCTGTGCTGGCTGCGCGCTGCGCGCCTGCCTCTGTCCGGCCTGCACTTCCGCGCATCTGCTCAGCTTGAGCTTATCAGGGAGGTTGGGCTGATTTGTGCAGCTCCTGCTCAGACCTGTGAGTGCGCATAGTTCTGCTCAGAATGCGCGCTTACCTGCGTGGCACGCACTTGGTGTGCCTGCTCAGCCTGAGCGCCCTGGCACACTGCAGACCAGGATTTCAACCATCTGCATCGGCTCGGTGTGTGTGTGCTGCCCCCTCTGCAGCCGTACAAGAAGAGTCGGGAGGCGGGGTGGCTGGACGCCGCCACACTGGCCACTGCCGCGCAGACAATGCGTCGCCCTCAGCAGCCAGTCATCAGTCTGCACAAGCTAAAGCAAGAAGCGCGGGACGCGGCAGGGACGCGGAGGAGGCCGTGCGTGGGAGGGATGGGTACGACTTTGGCGGCAGCCGCGTGCGGGTAGAAATCTCGCGCGGCAGCACGGGCGGCGGGATGGGCGGCGGCATGGGCGGCGGCGGCGGCGGCGGCGGCGGGTACGACCGCGGCGGCGGCGGCGGCGGTGGCGGTTACGGCGGCGGCGGCGGCGGCGGCGGCGGCGGCGGCGGCGGCGGCGGCGGCTTTGGCGGCGGCGGCTTTGGCGGGCGCCCGCCGCCGCCCATCGCGCCGCCCAACTTCCGCACCAAGGGCAGCGCGTACCGCGTGCTGGTCAAGGGCCTGCCCATGTCCGCGTCGTGGCAGGACCTCAAGGCGCGCGCCCGGCCTTAACCCCACCCATGACGCAGCCCGCCTGCTGCGCACTTCTCCCTTCGCCTGCCGCGCACGCTCCAGGCGGGGCACGTGCGTCGCGCCGGCCATGGAGCCGGCCGTGGACGCGCCCTGGCAGGGCCTGCGGGCGCGCGCCTGTCTGAGCTGCTTGCCGACATGACCCTGGCTCTTTACAAAAAGCTGTGTGTGCGTGGTCAGCACGTGGCTGCGTGCTTGGCGAGCCCGGGCCATGCTGGCGCCTCACATTCTACCAACCCTGCAAACCGCCCAGTGCGCGTGCGGGTAGGGTTAGGGTAGGAGGCGCGCGCATGCGAGGGGCTCCGGCTGCGCGCCGCGCAGGACCACTTCCGCAAGGTGTGCCAGCCCAACTACGTCAACGTGTACCGCGACCGCGGCGGCGTGATGGGCGTCGTCGAGTTTGACACGGCCGACGACCTGGACCGCGCGGCGCGCGCCCAGACTCCCGGCACATTCCCCGGGGGCCCCCGGCGCCTGCCGTGTGTCACGCTGAGGCATAGTCTATGAAGTACGTCTCACAAAGGCTTGCCAGCGTGGGCGGTGCCCTGGCGTGTCCGCGCCTGCGCGCCATGGAATGTACGTGCACGGTGTGAAGAGTTAGCGGATTGAGGCAAGAACGTGCGGGAGCTGTTGAAGGCCGATGCGTGAGGAAGTCGAGACGTGAGAGGAGCTGTGTGTCGCCCAGAAGCGCAAGCTGGCCGTGCGGCCATCAAGGTCATATTCAATCTGACTCTTGTTGAAAGAGGGTGTGCGCATGCGGCAGGTGCGCAAGCTGGACGATACAGAGTTCCGCAACCCCTTTGAGCGCGCGTACATCCGCGTGTACGACGACTCGGACTCGTCGCGGATCAAAGCGCGCGACCGCTCGCGCGAGCGCTCGCGCTCGCGGTGCGCCTCCGCGGCCTGGCTGAGACATGCATGTGCACCCGCGTGAGGCGCAGGGCGCAGGTGGCCGAGCGCGTATGAGTGCCGGGCACTCTTGGCGTTCCAGGGGCGCTTGTTTGAGTGGTTTTCAGCCAGCTGCGAGCGGGGCGAAGCTCGCAAGCCCAAGCGGTGGCTGACTGCGCGCGCGCGGGCAGGGGGCGCTCGGCGTCCAGCGACAGCCGCAGCCGCTCGCGCAGCCGCAGCAGCAGCCGCTCGCGCTCCGCCTCGCGCTCCGCCTCGCGCTCGCGCAGCCGGTGCGCGCGCCCCCCGGCCGCGCTCCTGTGCGCGCTGGCATGGCCGCGAGCCGCTCCCGCGTGTGCTCGTTTTGGTCGTAGTCACCGTTCGGCTGCGTTATGCTGCGAGATGCGATGCCGTTCCGCTGCGGTTTGCTGCTGCGAGATGCGGAGCGGTCCCACGCCAGCATGCTGCGCTTGTGCAGCAGGGGCGGGCCCCTGCTGCCTCCCAAGGCCGCAGGCTGGGGCCCTGGGTCCGGCTTCTGTGAGTGCCATGCTTACCAGCAGCAGTGCAAACGCTGTGCATTGGTAGATGTACTAGCATCTTCCCAAGCTCAGCCAACGTTGAGCTTGTCGCGCCTGAAAAGGCTGCGCTGTGAAGGGAGCTGGTACGCCGGTGTTGTCTGCTGCAATGCTAGGGTTCCTGCAGACATTAGGTTGGCGAGGAAGATAGACGGGCTGTGCCGGTAGCAGCAAGGCCGCGGAGGATGTGCGGGCGATGCTGGCATGGACGCACGCAGGTCGGAGTCGCGCTCGCGCTCGGGCAGCCCGGCTGACAAGGGCAAGGCCGACAAGCATGCGGACGATGAGGACAAGGCCGACAACAAGGGCGTGCCAGACGACGCGCCGGCCGACAAGGAGATGGAGGATGCGCCGGCGGCGGCCGAGGCGGATGCGCCTGCGACGAACGGCGCCGATGCCGGCGCCGACGTCGCCGATGCCGACGCTGAGGAGGACAAGCCCGCGGGCGGGGCCGAGCCCGCGGCGGATGACGACAAGCCTGCAGAGGCGGACAAGCCCGCGGACGAGGGTTAAAGTGGAGGGCGGGGCGCGGCGGGCGCGCGTCTGGCGCGCACTCTGGGCGCGGCGCGGCGGCCGATGCGCCCTACTGCTGCGCGCGGCGGGCGCGAGTGCGCGGCGGCGGCGCGGCCTGCAGCAGCGCCGCTGAGGGTTTGGGCAGTGCGCGGCGGCTGTTTTCTGCTTGGAGCCTGCGGCAGGACCTTAGCGGGCGGGAGGAGAGTGGCGGACAAGGAGAGGATGCACATCAAGGCCTGGACACCCCAAGCACGGCGGGATCCCCGGCGGGCGCGGCGGCGCGCGCCGCGCACAACGTCGGCTGTCTGCATGCGCGCACGCGCCGCGGCAGCTGCCTGGCCGGCTGCCGCCCGCCCTTGCCAGTCCTGCAAGCGTTTGTGCCTGTGCGGATCAATTGCCCAGCGTCTGTGGCCGTGGCAGGCCCGTCCTGTCGTGGCGGAGGGTGGGGAGGAGCGCCGGCTGCGCGGCGGCGGGCGGAGCAGCAGCGCCCGTGCGGCTGGGGCGGGAGCAGCCAGCGGGAGGCACACGCTCTGTGGACCGGCCTGTCAGTGGATGTCGCTGTGGCTGTGGATGGAGCGCACAGGCGTGCAGCCTGCCAGGCTGTGCGCCCCCGCCAGGCTGCCCTGCCATGCACCCGCAGTGCTGACACTGCTTTGCGGGTCCTCTGCTTGGGGGCGGTGATGCGCGCGCTGCAACAGGGTGCCTGCTCAAGCATGCCTGTGCGCTGTGGGGTTGGCTGTGGAGTGCCTGGAAGAGCGCCCGTCCCTGGCAGGGCCTTTTGGGTGGTTTGAGCAACACGGTTGCCCAGGCAGTGGGGGCCTGCCCTGCAGTGAGGTTGGAGCGGGAGCTGGCTGCAGCTCGGTAGGGAGGGGCGGGACCGCTTTGGTTCGGGAATGTGCACGGGCGGTGGGCGCCGCGGCGGACGCGCGCCGACCGCTGCGGAACAGCCGCTTGGCTTGGGAGAGCCCGCGCCGCGCGCGCCGCCGGCGTGCACGGTGCTCCCAGCCTAACTCCCTCGATTTCCACCTGCACACTCACGTGCGTGCGTTCCAGCTCCTTCACTTTCACACAAGGCAGGCACGCATGCATGCAGCGACTGTCGCTAGCTGGCTCCTGCACCAGTGCATCGGCAGCCTCCCAGCGCAGCGTGATTCAGGTGCGCATGCAGCGGGTGAACAGCAGCGCTGTGAGGGTTGTCGAGGCGCGGTGCGGCGCGGTGGGGGCATTTTCGATGCGGCCTGAGCAGGGACAGTCTTGAATGCCAGTGGAGAGAAGTGCGATGTGAATGCGCAGTTGGGCAAGAGGGACCGTGTTTAAAGTGCACCGTGTGGCAAAGACTGCGCTCTTGTTGGGGATGCGCAGTGGCTACCAGCGAGCCTGCCATGAAGTGTCCAGCGCCCACTTGTAACAAGAGCCTCAGCTATACAGAGGTGTGCAGGCGTTGCGATGTGTCTGCGGACCAACAACACTTTGTACAGCTGCTTGAGTGCACATGCACGGCCCCCCTCCCCGCCCTCCCCTTTCTGCTGTCCGATGTGGGGGTCGGGCGGGAGCTTTCTGCAAGGAACGGCTAGGCGCTCCAGCAAGGGCACCACAAAACCCAGGCGTGCCAAGGCCCGCAGAGCGCCCAAGCCTGGCAAGTAGCGGCGGCAGATGCGCGCGGAAAGCCCGGCGCCCTATCCCTACCCTATGCCTGGCGCCCGCTCAGCAGGGCCGTCATGTTCCAGCGCCGCCGCCCGCTCAAAAGTGTCAGAGGCAACAGCGGCCGCTGCATTTCAAGGAACCCCCTGCCGTCGGGGGCGTCTGGAGCAGCCAACCCTGGGCACCATGGGTCCAAAGGACCAAAGCGTATCACCGAGAAGCGCAAGCCTGTGTGGACCCCGCAAACACTGACTCTGTCGGCAGGGGCAGCTACAGCAGATGCGCTCTTGCGCCTATGGGGCCGGCGAGAAGCGGACAGCGCGCAGGGCGCACTGGTCAGCTTGTCAGCCGGCGCGAAGCTCAAAGCCACGAAACGTACATAGCATAAATATCGGGGCGCTTGCGTGGGGCGCCCCGCTGCGCCGCCGCCGCCAGCCTCTGTATGCTGGGCAAGCGGGGGCGCCCAGGCGCCCGCAGCGGGCCTGGCCTATACCCTACGCCCAAACGCAAGCGACCGTGTACAAAACACTCTGCAACCTGAGCCACCAGCATGCGCTGGCGCGCATAAAACCCCTCCGCGCTCTGTGTGCGCCGTGTCCGGCAGCGCCCCTGGCCCCCGCTCCTCTAGCAAAACACCCCAGCTCATGCAAGCTTGATGCGGTTGTGCCTCCACGCGCCCAGACCCCGCAGGCCTGCATGCCTGCACGCTGGAGAGGCCTGCGAGGGCCGGACGCGGCCGAGCCGCGCCCATCTCCAGCCCATCACTCCAAAAGCCCGAGCGCCCGGCCCCGCATGCCGTGCCGCGCGGCCGGCAGACCCCCAGCATGGCGCATCTCGCATGCATCCTACACGCGCGCTGCATTGCCTGCTGCGTACCCATGTGGGCCAGGAAGAGCCCACGCACCAGCCGCGCAAGGGGCATGCAGCATGCATGACACCAGCACGCCGCTGCTCAGGCGCCCGCATGCCAGGCGCCAGGAGCACCGACCCGGCACCGGTGGTGTCGCGCGAAAAGCAGCACGGCGGCACCGGCGCATGCGGCACGCGTGTGCGGCAGCTGCCCGGCGGGCGGGCGAGCAGCCCCGCATGCGCCCGCGTCAGGTGTGCAGCGCGGCGGCCGCATGCGCGTGCACGGGCGCGGGCTGCGGCGCAGACGAGGGCCGCCGCCACAGCAGCGGAGGGTCGGGCGGGGGCCCGGCGCGCGCGTGCACCTGCAGCTGAGCGCCGCCCTGCGACGCGCGTCACACCAGCGGTCACACCCAAGCCCCAGGTGCATCTGCAGCCGTCTGCAGGCCGGAGCGTCTCCCGGCTGGTGCCGGCGCCTTGCTCTTACCAGCCCCAGCGCCGCGCCCCCACCCGCTCACACAGGCGGCAAGCGTCCTCGGGCGCATCTGTACAGGGGAAGGGCTTGCTGTGGCCTGCACATTCAAGTGCCACAGCTCGCTCACGCCATGTATCTGGCATGGTCGGTAAGCTACCACGGTGAGTGAGCCCCCTGCGGATGAGAAGGACACGGAACACAACGAGCGGTGACCGATGCACCGTAACTCCTATTCATGTCTGTTCATCGCCATATGCGCGCTTGACAGAGGCCCAGAACACAAACCTGCTTGAGGTGCATACGCGGCCCTTGCCTTTTTACGACCAGCGCGCCCATCATGCGCTGGGCCACGCACCTGGCCCATGGCCGCCGCCATCAGGAAGGCCGGAGGTTGCGCCAGGGCCCCGGTGCCGACGCCGGGCGCGTCCTCATCCATGGCGACCGGCAGGTGCGCGCACCCCTGCAAGCAGCGAGGCTATCAGGGTGGCGCCATGACACGGGAGGCATGGGTGCCTGTCATACCAGGTCTGCGCGTGCATGCGCGCCGGCGCCGTCCGGCTCCGGCGCGCCATCGCGCGACTGCACACGCAATGGATCCTTCCTAGACCGGCCATGTAAGAAATTAAGCATATTTTGGAAGCATATTATGAAAAGCAATGTGCAGACCTTGTGCACGAGGCGACCCTGGCGGGCGGCAGGCGGGCGCGGTGGGCGCGCCTGCTGCTGGGCCCGCAGGCGCACGCACTCGCCGCGCAGGCCCGCATTCACCTTCTCCGCCTGGCGGCACTTCTGCAGCAGGTTGGCCGCGCAAGTGCACAGCTCGTCGTGCGCCGCCACCAGGCCTGCGCACGCGCACCGCGCGCCCATCAGCCCCACTCCCAACACCTGGACGCATGCGAGCACAGCGCGCCCGTGCTGAGACACCGCAAGGCTGGCAGCGGCGCGTCTGCCGGGGCAGTGGTTGCAAGACGCGCGAAGGACAGTCCGGCACGTGTGCGAGCAAAGCTGCTCAGCACCCAGCACCCAAACTTGCGCAGCCGGGGCGGCGGGCGGCGGGGCGCGGGCGCGCGCCGGCGTGCTTGGTGCGCAGCGCGGCCACCGCGGGCGCCAGCTGCTCCAGGTCGGCCTGCAGGCGGTTCACCTCGGCCTCCAGGTCGGAGATGAACTGGAGCTTGCGCATGCGGCTGCGCTGCGCGCTCTGCCGGTTGGCCATCACGCGCTTGACGCGCCCGCGGCCGCCGCCCACGTCGGCCTCCTCGTCCTCGCCGTCCGTCCACTCGTCGGCGTCCTGCGCATGCGCATTGCCCTGTGAGGGGCCCCACTGCTTGTTCACCACCCATCTCTGGCGGTCCAAGAGATGTTGCGAGGCGCGCCGGCGCCCCTGACGCTGCCCCGCCCGTAACGAGCTGCGCGGATGGGGCCGCAGGCACGCGGCCGCCCAACGTGACGGCGGCAGCGCATGGTGCTCGCTGCAGCGGGTGGCGGGCTGTAGCACCCCGCGGGACCAGCCAAAGCGGGGCCACACCTCCAGCTCGCGCGGCCGCGGCCGCACCTGCCCGCGCCCGCGCGCCCTGCCGTCGGGGCGGCCGCGGCCGCGCCCGCGGCCGGCGGCGCGCGCGCGCCCGCGCGTGCCCACGCGCCCGCGCGCCGGCCCTGAGTCCTCCCCGCTGTCGTCCTCGTCGTCCAGGTCGGGCTCGCTGCTGGCCTGCGCGTCGCTCGCGCTCGCGCCGCCGCCGCCCGGCTCGTCCCAGCTGGCCGCCGGGCGCGCGGCGCGGGCCGGGTAGGGCGCCGGGGGCTTGGCGCCGCCCAGCGCGCCGCCGCAGCCGGGCGGCAGGTCGCCGTCGAGGCCGAGCGGGACGCCCAGCTCATTGAAGACGGAGAACAGGTGCTCCTCGCTGAGCACGCTGCCGCCTGCGTCGGCGTCGCTGGGCGCCCTACGCGCCGCGCGGCGCCCTCAGCCGCCGAATGCATTCGCGTCAGAACTCCTGCCATTCTTGCAAGGGAGCTGCGCGGCTGCCCAGGGCGTGCAGGTCATGTGAGGCGCTGCCGGCTCGGCTGGGCAGAGCAGCGCCGACATGCTGGGCGGCCTGCTCGCGTGGCTTTGCGTGCAGCTCGCAGCATACGAGGCCTGGCGTGGGGGCGCACTGCTTGGCCCGCTGGCTGCGCCTGGAGCGGCCCTCGCCTGCGCGGCAGAGAGCAGCGCCCAGTCAGGCACTGAGAACGCCCGGCGGGCATGTGCCCAAGGCACAGGTTGCGTTGCGCAGCCACACAAGGAGCGCTCGTCACCTGCGGGCGGGAGCTGCGCGGGCGCCTCCAGGTCCCACATATCGGCCCTGGAGTAGGACACTGAGTCCATCCGCGCCAGCTGCTGCAGGAACACAGCGCGTCGCCGCTACCTGTAGCCAGCACGCCCCTGCTGAAGTGCACCTTGCGCAGACCACCCGCGCTCACCGTGATGCAGTCCTGGGGCGGCCAATCACTCACAAACAGCTCCCAGGCGGCTCGTCAGCGCCGCAGCGGCCTGTGGCCCCTGTGCACGCTCGCTCTGGCTGGTTGCAAACCTCTGCCCACGCCCCTCTGCCAAAATCAACCACAGTGGCCCCAGCAAGCGGAGCTGCCCGGCCGTGCTCCAGCGTGCCGTGACAAGTTTCTGTCAGCCATACAGCGTGCCTGCCCGGTGCCAGGGGCGCAGCGGGCACGACTGCACGCCGGCGCGTGGACACAACGGACAGCATGCCCGGTCGCACCTCATCCGCCCACAGCGTCCGCGAGCGTGCCCACGCGGAGCCGCGTGTGCGATCTAAGGCTATGCGCGAATTTTAACTGGCTGCTAAACGGTGGTTGGCCGAGAGGCGGCAGGCTCTCCGGCTCGCACCAAGGTTAAGGATGCTGTATTGGCTGCCGCCGCTAGACGTGCAACGCGGCGGCTCCACGAGCTTCCTACTGAATATCAGCACCAAACACAGCAAAGCTGCCGACGACAGAAGCTAGTGGCTCGGCGGAGCACTACAACCTGATGCTAATTCTTGTCGTCCCCTCCCGTCGTGCTCAGCGGATCGCCTATCAATACTATACACGAGAGGTGGGGGTCATCAGCGAGTGTTCCAACGTCCGGCGGAGGTGTGTTGTTGTTGCGGAAAATACGACTTTCTCGGAGACCTGCGCTAGGGTTGCAGTAGGGCCTCAGAATTGCTGCTGGAGTCTAGCTGCTTACAACGCGCCGAGTGTGCGCCTGCCGACACTCAATCTACATCCGGCCAGTGTGTCAAAATTCTGATCATGGTATCCCCTATCCTGCCTGCGCCCCACCAGCACAGCAGGGCACTTGACACATTCCCAGCACCGCAGCTCACACCGCGCCCGGGTGTGTACGCTGGCCGGGCAGCGCACAGGCAGCCGGAGCGGGTGGGGCAGCCGCTGCCGTGCAGGTGCCGTGCCGCGGCATTGGCAGCACCTCCGCGCGTGCCCTCGACTGACTTGCGCGAGGTGCGTACAGCCGCTCTGCCTCGCAGCAGCTCACGGGTGCAGGGCCGCCTGCATAAGGGCAGCCGCGAGAAAAAGGAAACATTATTATTATGGCACGCACAGATACTGGAGGTGCTGCTGGAGCAGCGCAACCTGAGCGAGCAGGAGGTGTGCACGGCGGTGGAGGTGCGGCCATACGGCGCTGGTGCAGCTTGCGCGAATGCTGCGCCGCTCCGCACGCTGACGAACCTGTAACTTAGGCTCGCAAAAGCATTTGAACGCAGACTCACGGACAGAGGTTCACTGCGTGTCAGGCGATGCTCGACGGCGCGCACCCGGCACAGATGGCGGCCTTCATGGTTCTGCTGAGGATGAAGGTGAGCCCGCAGCCGTCAGTGTAAACAGACCTCGGGCACTGCAGTGCCGACGGGCCACTCCCGACGTGTGCACGCCCTGCTGCATTGCCAGGGCGAGACGGCAGAGGAGGTGGCCAGCATTGCGCGCACGCTGCGCGCGCGCTCGGTGCCCGTAGACGTCGGGCTGGACACGCTGGACATTGTGGGCACCGGCGGCGACGGCATCGGCTCGGTCAACATAAGCACCGGAGCGTGCGTGATCGCCGCGGCCGCAGGCGCGCGCGTGGCCAAGCACGGCAGCCGCTCGGTGTCCAGCCTCTGCGGCAGCGCCGATGTCCTGGAGGTACTCCATCCACCCGCCGACCCTGCCTCTCTGTCTGGGGCTCAAGAGTGCTGAGGCGGCCGGGAGGGAGCGGGTGGCCTCGTTGGGCAGTTTTGCGCACACGTTCTTGGGGCAGCCAGGGGCGGCTGGCTGACGCTGGAAAATTGGAGCGCTCTTCAGCATGCCTCCCAGCTGCTTCCTGCGCCCGTTCACCTTGGCAGGCCGTGTCGGCGGCCTTGGTGCTCGACTCCGCGGGCCCGGTGCGGCGCTTGGTGCGACGCCCAGCGCGTGGGAGTGTGCAAGCGCCGGGCGCGGCGGCGGCGGACGCTCAGGTGCGCGCGGGCGCGCAGGCGCTGGGCGTCGCGGCAGACCTGGGCCCGGACGGCGTGGCGCGCTGCCTGCGTGAGGTCGGCCTCGGCTTCATGTTCGCATCGCGCTTCAACCCGGCGCTGGCCGTGGTCAACCCCACGCGCAAGGCGCTGCGCGTGCGCACCGCCTTCAACCTGCTCGGGCCGCTGCTGAACCCGGCGGCAACGCCATTCAGTCTAGTGGGCGTGTACGCGCCGGGCGTCGCGCCGCTCATGGCGGACGTGCTGCGGGCGCTGGGCAGCCGGCGCGCGCTGGTCGTGCACAGCGCGGGCCTGGACGAGCTGACACCCATGGCGCCCGCCGACGTTGTGGAGGTGACGCAGGCGTCGACGCGCGCCTACAGGCGCGCCGCCCGCCCTATCCCTACCCTGACCCTACCCTACCACACAAGCGCGCCGCCCGCCCGCCCGCTCCCCTGCCCAGTGGCGCCCTCCCTGGCTGCGGCCATGCCGGCCGTGCGCACCCTGGGCGTAAACCGCCGCGGCACCCCCGGCGCCGCAGCGCTCGTATGCCGGCGCGGCGCCCGCCTCCCCTGCCTGCCGCCGCAGAGCGTCCGGGCGGGCGCCGCAGGCGCGCCGTGTGCGGCGAGCGCGGTCTGCGCCTGAGGCGGGCGCCCGCGCCGCGCGCAGGCTGGACCCGCAGCGCCTCGGCATCCCGCCGTGCACGGTGGCGGACCTGGCCGGCGGCGACGCGGCGACCAACGCGGCCATCCTGCGCGACGCGTTCGGCGGCGCGCGCTCGGCCGTGGCGGACGCGCTGAACCTGAACGCGGGCGTCGCGCTGGCGGCGGCCGAGCTCGCGCCGAGCGCCGAGGACGGCGTCGCGCTCGCGCAGGCGCGCCGCCCGAGCCGGCCCGGGGCTCGCTCTGCGAGCGCGCAGGCGCGAGCGCGGCGCAGGGGCTGCCTGTTGCTGCTGCTGACTCGGAGGTGCGGGGCCTGGCTGCGTGCACCACCTCACCAGGACGGCCGGCTGCCTCCATGGCTCCACATGCTGCCGAGGCGCACCACGCGGCGTCGTGTGCGTTGTGTGCTTGTGGTGGAGTGCGCGTGCAGAGCTGCAGCATTAGGGTTGGGGTAGCGAGCCTGAGCGAGGCGCCGGGGCGCTGCGCAGGAGGTGCAGCGCGCCGGGCGCGCCGGCGACGTGCTGCAGCGGTGGATAGAGGTGAGCCAGCAGTGCAAGGCGGCGGAGGGCTGAGCCTGCGCGGCGCGGCGGGCGCGCTCGGCTCTGGGGACCGATGCGGACGTGCGGGGGCGCCATGCGACAGTGCTGCGCATGCGCTCGGAGAGTGCCTGTGAACAAAAACTACTATTAATTATGAGTATCATCGTTCACGTGCATGCAGCAAAGCAGCGTCACTGAGCCAATGGCCTGCCAGCCATGCAGCCCAGGCACGGCACGGCAAAGCAAGGTCCAGCCTGCACATGGCCCCTCTGTCCAAGTGCTGTAGTCGTACAATGAGCACACGAGCACAATGCATCAGCACAGACGGCCTACCCCTTCAGCAGCTGAAAACACACCCTGGTTCCCCTGTGACAGCGCGCGCGGGCGTGCGCGCTGCGCGCGGAGGCGCGCCCGAGTTCAGGGCCAGAGGGCTGCGACATGCACACACTGGGGGCACAGTGCGGAGGTTGCACAGCAGGCTACCCACACAGAGAGCGCGGCGCGGGGGCGCAGCCCCGCCCGGCCCATGATACCTGCAACTCTGTGGTGACATTGCGACAGGCGGTCAGCAACTGATGTGGCGCGCGAGCCAAGTGGCCTCGCGCGAAAAAGAACAGACGAGGAGTGCTGGCCAGGCGTGCTGCCTATGACTTCCTGCAGACAGGCGTGGGAGCCCGGCAGCCCCCGGCGCCAGTCTCAGCTGCCGTAGCGGCTCGGGGTGCCAGGGCGCTGCACGGCAGGCCGCCAGAAGCAGGCGCCCATGGCGCTGCCGCCCGGGTCAGAAACGGGGGGCGGGCACAAGCAGTGCTGTTCTGGAAACGTGCATGAGCCCCAAAGCTGCGGATGACTATCCCCATGCATGGGCGCACAGAAGCTGCCCCGCTACTGCAGGGCAGGCAGCCGCCAGTGGGCTGCCTCCCATGCACACATACACCCCTTGCCGAAACAGGATACCATGCCGCCGCGCTCAGAGCCCCACCATGATACGTGCACACTGTCAGGATGAGGCGACTCCAAAACAGCGCAGGGTGGGCAGCCAGGATCGCGCATGGCCCGCTAGACCACCCCGGCAACCAGAGACCCCGCAGCAACCCAGGGTATGGGCTGCGAAAGCGCCTTGCAGGGGCAGCAGCAACCCTACTGCCACCCTATCACCCCAACACGAGCCCTCAACGCCCCGTGGGGGCCGGCGCGGCACGCCAAGAGGCCCGCCAGGCACACCCACACTGCCCCGCCCTTGGCACCGGCAGCACTACAAAGTGGACTCTTACAGGGGAATGCTGGGCGGAGCGGTGCACTTCAGTGCCAGGGCCCCCGAACCTGCCGTGAACCTCGTCCTCGAGGTGGGAACAAGTTGCACGCATGCCGGTGAGTGCTCCAGACCCGGCCTATGTCACATGCCTTGCGCAGAAAAGTCCCGGCCCAGCAAACTGCAACGGTTTGAGTCATGGGCTTCAATGCCAGAATACTCGTGCACGTGACTCAGCGTGGCCGAGGCCAGCCCGCAGCTCGGCCCCCGTGGTTGTTGGCGGCTCGAGCGGGGCTTGCCTGCGCGGGCTTGCGCACGCTGATGCGCAGCACGCGCCCCCGGGTGCTCGACATTCACTGACACCCCCCATCAGCTGAGCCCCTCGCGGATGTGCTGCGGGCCCAGCGCGGCGCCGCCCAGGAACGCCATCGTGACCGGCACGGCCTCGCGCAGCGGGAAGCAGAACTTGGCGCCGCTGTGCGCGCGCTGCAGGCCCTCCAGCGGACCGGCGTGCGCAAAGAGCGAGAACCCGGGCGGCCCGCGCGCGTAGGCCTGCCCCGGCTTGCCGCCCGCTGGGCCTGCGCTCGGCTGCACGCCCCCCGGGTGCAGGCCCCAGGCGAGCGCGCCGTCGGCGCCCAGGCGCGCCGGCAGCGCGCCGGCAGCGGGGCTGCCGGGCTCGTGGGCGGGGCGCTGCGCGGCCAGCGCGGCGCCGCGCGGCCCGTGCACCAGCCAGGCGGGCATGGGCAGGCTGGCGGGCGGCGGCGCCGGGGCGGCGCCCCCGCCCGCACCACGCAGCGCGCCGGCCAGGGTGGGGCCGGCGCCGTTCGGCGGCGGATGGGCGTCCCTGCCGGGGGGCCTGCCGCCGGCCGTGAGGCTGGCCGCTGGATTCACGGGCAGCGTCCGGACCCCGGGCAGCCCGCCGGGGCCGCCGCCGGGCCCGGGCGCGGGCCCGACAGCAAGCTGCCAGGCGGCCGACGAGCCGGCGGCCCCGCCCAGGCGCGGCAGGCCCAGGCAGCCCAGCGCCTCCGCGCCCTGCTGCTGCGGATCGGCGGGCGCGCGCTGGGCCGCCGGCGCCTCAGGCGCCAGGCCGGCGGGCGACGCCGGCGCCGCCGCGGCGGCGGCGCCGGCGCCGGCGGGCGCCGGCCGGCCCCACTTGACGTCGAGCGCGCAGTCGCGCAGGTGCGCGCCGCGCAGGCCCACGATCGCGGCCACGGCCGCGCCGTGCTGCATAAAGCGCACGACGCAGAAGTCGAGCGCGCGCGCGCGCGCGGCTGAGTGCACCGCGCCGAAGCGCGCCATCGTGCGCACGAGCTCCGTCTCGTCCACCTGGCGCCGCGCGTGTCCGGACGCAAAGTCAGCAGCCTCACACAGGCTCGGAGCATGGGCCGGACGCTCCAGTCCGGCTGGCGGTGCACAGGGCAGGAGCGCGTCCCCATCCGCGCGCGCGCGCAGCAGGGCCTGCGGGCGCGCCTGCGGCGTGACGTTGCCAACGTAGACATGGGTGTTGTCAGGGTCCTGGCGGTCCACCATCATGCTGGCCATGCCCAGGTCCGCCTCGGCCGCCTGCCAACAGCCGCGCCCCGGCGCTCACCAGGCTGCCAGGACCCTTGTTTGCCATGCTCACAGCCGCGCCCCGGCGCTCTCTAGGCTGCCAGGATGCTTTGGAGTGCCCCAGGTCGCTCGGCAATGACACTGACCTGCGACGGGCCGCCAGCCCGCTCAAGCATGTGCATGGCCGGCGCGCACAAGGCAAGGCGTGGGCCGCCTGAAGGCAGCAGGCAGCCGCTGTGGACGCTCCGGCGGCAGCGGCGCGCGGCGCTGGTGCTGCCATGTAGTTCCACACAGGAGGCCGCCGGAAGCGTGCACAAGGGGGGCTGCGGACGCGGACGCGAGGGGCAAGGGGGGCCAGCGCGGCTGCGCGCGCGAGCGCGCGTGCGTCACCTGGTGCTGCCACGGCGCGCAGGACACGTTGACGGGCCACCGGCCGACCCTGGCGCCGCGCAGCGCCTTGAGCGCGCGCTGCGCCTCGCCGGCATGCCTGCGCCGCAGCAGCCGCCGCATGGCCGTCCGCCAGGCGTGACCCCGAACCGCAACGCATCCGTGCAGACCACAGCCCTCACACTGCGCCACTCCCGCCCCGCCCCTGCACCTTGTATCACAGCTGCTCCCTCCAACACAGGCGGACGCTATGCATGAAGTGTGCGCAGGCTCTGCCGCCGCCCGTGCCCTCCCAAGCCCTGCTTGCACTCAGGAGGCGTGCAAGCGACTGTGGACGTGCGCGGCAGCGGCGCGCGCGCGCCAGGCAGAGCGCGCTCAACGCGCCGAGCAGGGCGCGCACGCAAACCAGACAAAGCCGTGCGTGACGGCGGCGGGCGGCGCCGGCGCGATGCGCGCGTCCAGGCCCCAGCCCGCGCCGCGCGCGTAGCAGGCGCCCAGCAGCGCGGCCTCGCCCACATCGCCCGACAGGTTGCCCACCAGCAGGCAGGGCGTCTGGTGCTCGCGGTCCCGGGCCCAGGCCGCCTGCGCGCGCGCGCGCGCCCGCAGGTCGGCGCCGCAGGCCGGCAGCGCCCGCCAGGCAAAGGGCAGCATGCAGCGCCCGCAGCGCTCAGCTCTTGGTGCGCTTTGCCAGGCGCAGAGCAGCTCGCGCTGGGTGCACCCCGCCTCCGTGTTGCGCACGTCAGCGCCGGCCGGGAGGCGCGCCGCCTGGGGGCGCCAACGCAGGTTCTGCAGCTCCCCCAAGCCCCCAAGGTGCTGGTGCGCCTGACACGGACAGGCATGTGGCACCTTGGCCCGCACCTTGAGGGCTCCGGGCACGCCCGCAGCCTGGTGCTGGATGGTCTCCAATGCCCGCGCCGCTTGCCCCGGGTGCTTGAAGCAGACACAGGCAGCGCCAGTGGCAGCACTGGTCACCTCATTGCGCACCTGCGCCGCACACCCTCTTTATTATGCCTCCGTCAGCCGGACCGCCTCTGTAGTCCAAGAGCCTTGAAGGCATAGCCAGTTGCCACTCAAGCTGGCGCTGCACAGGTGTTGCTGCTGCTCAGCAAGCAGCCGTGATAAGCGTCTGCGCCTGTCTGCTTGTGCTCGCGTCCAGGGGCCCGCACCATGCGCACGCGGACCACCGAGCCCAGGCGCGAAAAGAAGTCCTGCGAGCGCACGCCCGTCTCTGCCACGTTCCCGAACAGCTTGCAGGGCGCTCGCGAGGGGAGGGGCACTTGAGGAGCACTTGCTGGTGCACACTGCCACAACCCAGTCAGGGCCGCGCTGGGCAGCGCAAGCGCGGCAGGACGCTGCAGCGCAGCCTGGGGTTCTGGGTTACGGTCGCCGGAGGTCTGCAACGTGCGAAGCAGCAGATAGGCGCATCAGCCCGAATCGCGCTGCGTGGGTACGCACCAGCAGCACGCGCTCGTTTATATGCGGGTGCAGGCCCTCCAAGTAGAGCTCGCTGTTGCCCTCGGGCTCTGCACTTGCCATGCTCATTGCGCAGCACTACCGCGGCACCGGTGCAGCGTCCCAGCCGCAGAGAGCGCTGGCAGGGCGCAACAGGCAACGCAGCCTCGGGGTTGGCAGCCAGCGCGCATGACAGCCCCCGGACACCTCCAACCCCCCAAGAAGCACCTATGGCGCGCAGAGTGCCTAGCTCGCGCTTCCCAACCCTCCACCAACCCACCAGCGAACGCGACCTCCCAACGCACCCGCCTGGCCTCGGTCCTGCCCAAACACCCAAATTTTAAATTGGCAAGAAAATTGAAAGCCCTCCGGGATATATGCAGGGTATGGAGGGGCGGGCCGAGCTCGCTCGGAGGGCAGCGTTGTTGGCCGCAATCTTCCTCAGCAATACAGAGGCAAGATCGTTATAGGTCTTGCGTCAGTGTGATCTGGGCTGTGCGGCAGGTATGGCAAAGCGCAGGGCGGCACTGCAGGACGGCCAGCCGGTACTGAAGAAGCAGAAGGGTGGAGCGCAGCAGGTACAGGCAGGGCCTGGCCGTGCAGACGTTTTCAAAGCTGCTGCAGAGGCCGCTGGTGGGGCAGCCAGTGCGGCGAGGCATCCGGAGCCGAAGCAAAAGCCGCTGCGGCCAGGCAAGGCTGCGCGCGCAGCCGCCCCAGCCCTGCCAGCGGCTTTGGCGGCGCCGTCGCCAGCCTCCACACTGAAAGAAACGAAGCGGCCGGGCAAGGCGGCGCGGCGGCGCGCCGCCGCAGCGACTCAGGAGGCGGCGGAGGCGCCGCTGCCGGGCGCAGTTCCGGCGGCGGCGCAGCCCTCGGGGCGGCAGGCGGCAGGCGCGGCGGGCGCGGGCGCCACGGGCGAGCCGGCCGGGAACGGGCTGGCCGAGGCCGCGGCCGAGCCAGGCTTCCGCAACCGGGAGAAGGTGCTGCTGCTGTCGTCGCGCGGCATCACGCACCGGTGCGGGCCCTGCCGCGCCAGCGCGCCGCGGGTCCCTCCTTTGCCTTAGTCCTGCACGCTGCTGGGCTGCTGCTGTCGTCGCGGGGCACCACGCACCGGTGCAGGCCCTTCCGCGCCAGCGCGCAGCGGGCCCCTCTGTTCCCGCAGTCCTGCGCACTGCTGCGTCCCAGCCGTGTGTGCGCGCCTCTCTCAAGGGCCTGTGACTGACCACATACCGGTGCAGGCCTTTCCGCGCCAGCGCGCAGCGGCCCCCCCGTCCCCTCAGTCCTGCGCGCTGCTGTATCCCAGTTGTGTGTGCGCGCCTCTCTCAGCGGCCTGTAGCCGACCTGCTCCCTCTACCTGCTGCCTGCGCCGCGCTCTGCCTGCACGCCGAGGCGCAGCAGATATGCGACCTGTCCTTTTTTTCCCCCCTTTTTCGGATGGTCTGCAGGGCAGGGCGCATGAGCCGGCGCCTGCGCAGGTACCGGCACCTGCTGCTGGACCTGGCGCAGCTGCTGCCGCACAGCAAGAAGGACGCCAAGCTGGACACCAAGTCCGACCGCGGCGTCCTCAACGAGGTGGCCGACATGAAGGCGCGCCCCTTTGCGGAAAGGGTGGCCTGACCTTGCAGGTTTGGGGTTTGCTGTCCTCGTGGCGCGCTCACTGTCCTGCAGCAGGGGCGGACCAGGTGAGCTTGTGAGCTGGCTTGGCGGGGCAGCTTCTGCGCTGCTTGCTGGTGAACTGCCACACGGCCGTTCTGTCTGATGCAAGGCGGCTGCGAGCCTGCGGCGTGGCTGCCTGATAATACGGCGTATTAACACGCACTCGAGGCGGGCGCTGGCAGCAGCGGGAGGGGCTGAGGACGGGGCGGAGCGGGCGCCAGGGCTGCAGCAGCGTGCTGTTCTTCGAGGCGCGCAAGAAGAAGGACCTGTACGTGTGGCTGGCGCGCGCGCCCGGCGGCCCGTCCGTCAAGTTCTACGTCACCAATGGTGCGGCCGGCCTCCTCACGGGGCCGTTGGCAGGCGCCGATGTCACAGCCCGCTTGGAGGCATCAGCGGGGTTTTGAGCGGTGCAGCAGGTGCGTTGCAACCAGGGCGGACTGTCCTTGTTCGCCCGCTAGGTAGGGCGCGCTCACCGTGCATGTGTCATGTGCCCTCGTGACCACGCGTGTGCTGGTTGCATAACGTGCAGCGTGTCTCAACGGCTCTGGTCCTGTCCCCCGCTGCGCATGAGCGGCGTGCCGGGCCCTGAACCGGACGCGCTGGGGCGCAGTGCACACGATGGCCGAGCTGAAGCTGAGCGGCAACCACCTGAAGGGCTCCCGTCCCGTCCTCAGCTTCCACAAGGCGCGCCGCCCCGCCCGCCTCGCGTGTCTTGCTGCTGCCCGCCTGGCTGCCAGCAACGTGCGCGGGCAGCGGCCCCCTGCCGCCGCGTGCCGCGTGCTGCGAGGCGGCGTCGGTGGGCGTGCTACGGGCTGCCAGCGCCAGTCTGGGTCAGGGTATGGAATTCTAACACCACCAAACTCTAGGACACTGAGGGCGGGGGCGGCGGCGCGCAGGCGTTCGACGCGCAGCCGCACCTGCAGCTGCTCAAGGAGATGCTGACGCAGGCGTTTGCCACGCCGCGGCGGCACCACAAGAGCAAGCCCTTCTGCGACCATGTGCTCGCCTTCAGCGTGGCCGACAGCCGCATCTGGCTGCGCAACTACCAGGCGCGCCCGGCGTCGCGGCCACCGCCGCCCCGCGTGCCGACCACGGACAGCGCGCTCTGCGTAGGAAGCGGGCAGCATCACAGCCAGCCTCGTGCGTCACCCGCGTGGTCCAGGGGTTGCAGTCAGCTGCACGAGCGCCCGGCGCGCTCGCCGCGCAGGCTGTCCTGCGCCATGGGCGGCTCTTCGTGCTCCAGATGAGCCAGAGGGAAGCCCTGTTGAGCGACGTCCCGCATGTGGCCATCTGCACGGCCAAGTGTGCCAGGCCCAGCCCTGCGGTGCCTGGAGACGCCCCTAACCCTAACCCTATAAAGGGTATCCCCGCAGATGGTAGCCGCACCTGAGAAGAAGGACGCGGCGGCGGCGGAGGGCGCGGCGCTGGTAGAGGTCGGGCCGCGCGCCCTTCCAACCTAACCCTGTGAAGGGCACCCGCGCAGGTGGTGGCCGCGGCCGAGAAGAAGGACGCGGCGGCGGCGGAGGGCGCGGCGCTGGTGGAGGTGGGGCCGCGCGCGTGCCTGATGCCCATACGCATCTTCGCCGGCAGCTTTGGCGGGCCGGTGCTGTACGAGAACCCAGCATATGTGTCGCCCAACAAGGTGCGCGCGCGCGCCGACGGCGAGCCCGCCTGTATCGTAGTGCGCACCGGTGGCTCACCAAGTCCGGTCACAGGCCATTCCCCGGCCCAAGGGGCTCGCAGTAGCAGCCGTGCGTGTGCATGCAGCACGCCCCGCCTGGCGCAGCCATGCTGTGGCCTGGGGCCGCAGTCAGCGGGGCGCGGCGCACGTACCAGCGAAGAAGGCATGCAGGAGACGAGACGCACCTGCAGTCCAGGCAGGCCGCGCCCCGCGCTTGCAAGGCCTGCTGCAGCTGCGTGTGCGGCCGGCGCAGGTGCGCGCGGCGCTCAAGCGCGCGCGCGCGGGCAAGTACGGCGCGCGCGTGGAGGCGCGCGGCCGGCGGCGCGAGCATGTGGCCGAGCACCAGGCGCCGCGCGACGCGCTGGCGGACGTGTTCCGATGACCGCGCAGCCTCCATCTTCTGACATGAGCACAGGGTCGGGTAGGGTGTGGGTGAGCGCCTGTGCCGTTGGCGAGCTGGCCTGCTTCGCAGTGCGCGCGGCGGCCCCTGCCAGGGCCCCTTGCAGGCCCGGCCTGCGTGGCGCCTGCGGCCCAGCTGCAGGGCAGGCGGGCGACCACTCCAGCGCGAGGCCGCACGTTAGGCGCCGTGCGCGACTGCCAGGGCCAGAGCTCTCTATGTGTCGGAGCGCCCCATTGCGACATGTGCTGCGTTGTGCCTTATGTACCTTGTGACTGGTGCGACTTAACACTTCGCTTTGCCAGGCAGGCATGCGCGCCTGCCGCGAGAGCAGGGAGTGCTTGCTGTGCAGCCCCGTTCCCCCCTGCTGCCTGATTTTGACCAGGGTGGCTGCAGGCAAAGGCGGCGGAGAGTTCATCTGCGGCATGCTGTCCTCTGTCGAGTATGCGCACAGCGCCAGCATGAGTGGTTTTGCAGGCTCGGACGTGATGTGACCAGCAGGCAAAGCTGATTGGAACAATGCGGGCTTGCCTCGCGCCCTTTGCAAAGAGGCTTGCCTCGCGCCCGTTCCAAGCTTTGGGTATGAAACAAACGATGGCTGCAGCGGCCGTGGTTCACACCCTCCTGCTGGCGGCAACGCTCAGAATTCAAAGCACAGCAGCAAGCGAGCGACTGGTCGCCACGCACGCGCTGCAGCGCGCTGTACACCCAAAATCAGCCCGCACAGGCTGTGGAGCGCAGGCATCCTGTCGAGGCCTGCGGTGAGATGCCGCCAAACTCACACATGAGAGGCGAACAATAAAAGTCCCCACCCGCACACATCACTCGCCCCGCTGAACCAAAAGGTGCACAACCAGAGGCCTGCCCCGCACTGCACGTGGCTGCCTCACAGAGCAGCCACAACCAAGCAAGAAACATGCCCCTGCACAGCGCAGGCTGGCCCGGACGCCTCTGACAGCCAGCGCAGCAAGGAACCTGCACCACACACTTTCCGCTCAAACCCCGCCCACCCTGGCTCCCGCAGCCCCGGTCGCGCTGCCATGTGGCGCCCCGCGCCACACTGCCCAAGCCGCCACCGCTCTGAGCTACACGCGTGCCTACCATGCTGTGCGAGTGGCAGCTGCATGCCAGTCAGGCTCCCAGCCCTGTCAGCAGCCTGCAGCCGGGCGTGCGCGGCCCCCTTCCGGGCCGCGCGAGCGCCGGCGGTGCCAGCCAGGCCGCGCGCGCCCAGCGCCCCCCGCGCTAGAAGGCAGGGTTGCAGATCAGGGCCTGCTTCATGGCCATGAGGTAGCCGTGGTGATCGTACGTGGAGCCCGTGTACCAGCCCGGGCGCGCCTGGGCGAACGCGGTGTAGTTGCCCGGCATGAACTCGCCCGTACGGTCCAGCCACAGCACCGAGCCGACGTGCCGGTACGACCCCAGGCTGCGGCGCGCAGAGGCGCGAGTCGGCCACGCGCTCACAAGTGCCATGATATGGTCGGCGGTACATGCAGCGTGGAGTGTGCGGAGGCATGCCGTGGGCGGCTGCTCATGGGCGACCGCGCGCAGTGCCCGACACACGGCGGGCTGGCGTGGCTCGCAAGCACAACACTGTTGGTGTGGGAGGCATTGTTTGAGAATAGAAGGTGTCAGTAATTGGGGGGCGCGGGTAGGCTGCCATGCACTTCGCCAACCAGCAGCTGGTCAGCCATGCTCATGCTCGGCGCGCGCGCGCAGCCCGCAGCTCTTTGCTGCGCCGCGACGGCGGGATATGCGGTATGCGGAGCCAAGCGCAGTACGGCAAGCAGCACGTGCATGCATGGGGCTTGCCTGCAGTGCTGCCAGGCACATGTGATGACCGTCGGCATCAGAGGGACCGCACTGAGGCACGGCATTTGCTTGTGTCCATTTCTCGGGTAATTGGAGTCTTCCAGCCCCCGCACAGACCGCAGGAGAGCTGGGGAGAGCCAAAGAAGAAGGGGAAGCGGGCGCAGCGCACGGGAATGACATCTCCGGCGGCAGCGAGGGCACCACGTCCATGTTGTTGACAATGCGCGTGGTCGTCGTCGCGCCCATCAGCGCGTCGTACCATGCGGCAGCCGCCGGGTTGAACACGCGCGGCGCGCCCGTGACCACGGTGGTCACCGCCGCCTGCGCGCCAGACAGCCTGCAAGGAATGCAGGGCGGCGCGCCTGCAGCAGTGGGCGCATCACGCGCACGCACTCGGAGCGAGCCTGCCTGACCCAGACGGCGGGCGCGCATGCATGCGGCGCGGCAGACAGGCGATGCCATCATGAAGCAGGCAGGCAGCCATGCACACCAACAAACCCTTGGAATTGACATTAGCGACTAGTGACAACTTGAGACTCTGCAGGCGGCACAGGCGAATGCATTACACTGTCAGCCCCCGCAGCCTAAGAACCGCTGCTATGGCAGGTCCAAGCCGTGCAGCAATCCCTGCGTGCTCATGCTGCCGCAGCGAACTGGTTGAGGCATGAGTGGGCCGGGGCGCACGTTAGGGAAGACTGCCTTGGCCCAGGGGCCGCAGAGCGTGGCCATGGCCGCGCCCAGGCTGTGCCCGGCGCACAGCACCCTGCGGCGGGCCCATGCGGCCAGTTACTACTGCCCGGCAGAGCTACCTCAGTCTCATGTTTGGTGAGCAACCCACTTCTAGCACTTGCTGAACCTGCAAACCTTCTTGTCGGCGTGCCACTGGCACCGGCGCGTACAGAGTGAGTGACAGGCATGCATGGCTGCTGGCGCTGGCAGCGCTGGCAACAGCAGCAGATATGGGTCAGGCGGGCGCGCGCACGTGGTGACGGCGGTCGGCGCAACGCCGGTCATCTTCCGCCAGATCTCCGCAATGTTGTACGTGGCGTTGTTGGCGTTGGTCACGGACCCAAACGCGCGCGTGAAGCCCTTATGCACCTGTGCGCGCCACTTGCGCGTCAACCACGTCCCCCCTTCAGCCCACACTCACTGCATGCCTAGCGTGGCAGCAGATGCAGGCAGGCATGAGGTAGAACGCATTTGTTGGAGAAATTAGCAATCATGCAGGGCATGCACGCTTCAGTTCATGCTTGGGGTATGCGGGGTGGGGCCTGTCACATTTGTACATGGCGCCTTGGCCAGGCCGGGCGGGCGGGCAGGGGGGAAGGGCGGGGCGGCCACCATGCAGCCAGGGCAAGGCGGCTGGCCGTTGGCCGGCTCGTACGAGACCTGCGAGAAGTCTGCGTCGGTCGCCCACATGCACGGGTTGAACGTCTCCGTGGCGTGGAAGAAGAAGGCGGCCTGCGTCGGCGGCGCGGGCGCCTGGAAGCTGGCCACGACCGCCTGCGCCAGCCTAGGTTTAGGGCCCTGGCGGTTTGCTGCTGGCACGATGGTGCGCCGGCGAGGGGGGGTACCCCATGATTGCCCGCCACCGCCCACGCACACAGCGCCTGTCTGGCCAGCAGACAGAGCGCGGTTGCACGTGAGAGTCTGGGCGCGCAAACGTGCAACGCAAGGTCTGGCACCGCCGTTCTCATGGTCAGCAAGGCAAGAGGGCGGCGCTCGAGCCAGCTCGCAAGACAGGACACATCAGCGCGCTTCATGCTACCACCAAAGTCAGCGGCCTCAAACTTGTCTGGCACGCCCTGCCTGCTACCACGGCACGCCCTCACGCCGCGGCGCGTGTGTGGCACGTCAGCGGCCGCGCCTTGGTGTCGCTGCCAAAGGGGTGCGGGTAGCGCCCGCCCGTGACAAAGTCGGTGACGTAGTCCTGCACGGTCGGCTTGGTGAACACCTCCAGGCGCGCGGTCTGCGCGATAACGCCGCCGCCCACGGCGGGCCACGCGATGCCCTGCACCATCTCCCGAAAGTCCTGCGCGCGGCACGTGCGCGCGTGCCTGTTTTGCACGCTCGTCTGCGGCGCTAGCCTTGTGCATGATGTGCACATACATGGCCGTTTGCCTGCACGTCAGCATCGCTGCTGCCGGCACCCTGCTCAACTCCATTCAGGGACTTTTGCAGAGAGCGCTATGTCAGTCAGCATGTGCATATGCAGCGCATTCCACACGCGTTAAGGCTCCGCGGGTGTCCTTCCTGGCATGTGCTTGGGGTTTTGGCTCCGTGACGTGCTCGGACCAGCCTGCTCGTGACAGCCAAGCTCCACGCGGGTGCATGCCAGCTGCGCAGCGAGCGCGCTCCCTGCCAAACGGGCGTGCAGCGCCGGGCGCTGGCGCACCTCATCCGCGTAGCTGGAGGCTGTGCCGTACACCGCGGCCGCATAGCTGGCGTCGAGCATAGGATAGGGTTAGGGTATGGGTGCAGGGGTGTGGTAGGGCGCTGGCGCACCTCATCCGCATAGTTGGAGGCTGTGCCGTACACCGCGGCCGCATAGCTGGCGTTGAGCAGCGCCTTCACTGCCAGGGACGTGCCCGCGGCCGTGCTGGGGCACTGGTCGCCCTCTGCAGCCTGCGCTCAACCAGGCACACCCATGCATAACCAGAGTCTGCGACCCGCACGCCTGGTCGGCCCCGTCATCGTGCCCAAGGGCACAGTCGCCGAGACTGTGCCTGATTGTCAGAAGCATGCAGAATCTGTGGCGCTGGAAGTGTGAGGCCACGCAGTGGTCATCACAAGCAAGAGGGCAGCACCTTGAACGGAGCGACCACTTTCTCAGCGGCCTGGTGCTCCTTGATTTGGAAGCCACGGTCCGCGGTGTCCGCAATCGCCGTGGACCCGCAAACGTAACTAATCTCTGACTTTACCTCGTTCGCAAATGCGCCTGCCGCGCCAGGGGAGTTGCGACTCGTTGCGGCCCGGCAGCGCATCCCCGCACTTTGCGCTTAGGCAGCAACAGGGCGCAGAAAGCAGGCCTCGCTATGGGGCGCACTGTTCTGCTGAACGCCGTTGTCCTCATGGTCTCTGCAGGTGTAAAACACGACCTGCGCGCGAACGGGCTTGCAAGCACTGCTTGTGGTGGAAGGTGTACGACTTTGTCGCGCCTGCATGGCTGCCCCAGGCTCCTAACACGTGGAGAACCACGGCAGCTAGCAAGCGCCTGCACCGGGATGCGGGGCAAGCAAGCGCGGCTGCCCTAGCAGCACGGCCGTCACCCGGTTCTCTGTTGCCGTGAGGGGCGGCAGGGGCGGCTGCGCTGCAGCCAGGAGCACCAGCGCTGCTAGCGCTGACGCTGCCAGCAGCGTCCGCCCTTGCCGCAACCGCTCCCTCATATGCGCTGACCTCAGCAGGCCGGCGGCCGCCCTCCGCTAACGCTGCACGCGTGGGTCTGCGTCCCTCCTGCGCGTACCGCACGGCTGAGGATGCGTCCCCTACGCGCTTTGTGGCGCCTGCTACCCTGTTTCGGTGCGGCCCCCAGGCCGCAAGCAGGCTGCAAGTGCTAGCCAAAGTTAGTGCAGGCACACCTCAGGGAAGCGCCCAGCACTTGCGCATGCCTATGCACGCCCTAGAGGGCGGTAAGCCAACAGGATCTTGTTTGTGCGCGAGGTGCAGCACTAATAAAGAGCTCCACTACTAGCGAAAGCTGCGACTTGTGCAGAGTATATGGTGTGTGCGGAGTATCGCATGGGCAGTACGTGACAGCTCCGTAACAAAATTCATGGGGGCTGTTACCCCATAGGGCATTTATATTTCCTCTTTGCTTGAAGGGCATTTTACACCATGCCGAGGGGCATATGTCTCCATGTGCATGCGGCCAGATGGCCTGTACCTTTAGGCTTGCTAGCGCTAGCATGCAGGGAGGCAGAAACTCATAGGGACTTCTCATAGGGATTCCTGCCCACCCAGCCTTGACGACAACGTGATGGTGTCCAGCGTGACTCGCCTGAAGCAGGCTACAACCACCTGTGCTCTGCTGCACTGCAACTTCGTTTATTGAGTACTGAAGAGCTGCAAGGACAGCCATGCTGCCTGCGGAGGGGGCAGCGTTCCTGCTGCCGAACCAGAGTGAAGCGCAGCATGAGCACAGCATCGCGGCAGTCTGCACAGCAGTGCGCGAGAGGCGTGTCACGGTGCTGGGCTTGGTACGTTTGCTGCTTGTAATACTTTGCTTAGTGCTTCGCCTCAGGAGCAAGCAGCATTTGCATGCAGTCTATGACTCCATCCTGGTGCAGCAGGTGCAGGCTCTGGAGGCGCCGCTGACGGCTGTGGAGGAGTTCCCGCGCAGCCGGGCAGTCCTCCTCCTGGCCGAGGTGCTCCCACCTCGCTGTACGCAGCTCGCACACCCACAGTGGCCTGCGTGCTTTCACACTCTCATGCACAGAAGGGCACAGAGAGGGCCCGCTGCCGCCGGTCAGGCACGCCGGTGAGGCACGTTCGGGGCAACAGGTGTTTGCGCGGTGCGAGGGCGCGCTGGCCACGCCCGGCGAGGTGCACCACCTGGCCGCCTTCTTCTGCGCGCGCCTGGCTGACTGGTGCCTCCCCGTCCTCCCCCGCACCCCGCTAGCCAGCCCCGCTCCACTGTGCTACCTTCATCCAGCAAGCGTGGATAGCTGCCTCAGGCCCCTGACGCATGGTGTCTACCCCGTGCTTGGCAGTCCAGGCCAGTGGCATAAAAACGTGCCCCCGTTTATGCAGCCCAGCGCAGCCCACCTTCCCTGACATGCTATGACATCTTGCGCACAAACAGCTCAGACTGATGCAGAGGTCCCACTGGTCTGTGATGATTCAGACACCCTAGCCTCCTCCTGGCCATGCCCTGGATGACCCGTCAGACTGCACAGGCACGCCCAAGCAAACAGGCTCCTCCACAGCCCCAGCAGTGACCGGCGCCGCAGGCCGTGCATGCGCGGCGCTCTCAAGGGCTGCGGCGCAGTGGCGGCACTGCGCGGGAGCCCGGGCGCGCCGGCGCTCGCGGCGGAGGACGCCGTCGCCATCGCCGCGGCGTTCCTGGCCTCGGTGCACGTGCGCAGCTTGGCGGTCACCGAGCGCTTGCTCGCCTTCCAGCTGCTGCTCGCGCTCGCGCAGGCGCGGCCCCGCCCTGGCAGCACACTGGGGGTCGCCCTTGCCCTCAGTGTGCGAGCACAGCTCGGCTTCCAGCTGCTGCTCGCGCTCGCGCAGGCGCGGCCCTGCCCGCGAGGCAGACGAGGGCTTGCCCCTGCAGCAGGGGCCCGTCGATGCTCCAGCACAGCTGGGCTTCCGGCTGCTGCTGCCGCTCGCGCAGGTGGCACCATTGTGGTGGCAGACGGGTGCTTGCGCATGTCATGCGGCAGGGGCGTCCAGGTCCCGTGATGCATGAGCGCAGCCTTGACCCCTGGCCACAGCATGAGCTCTGCTTTTGCTGCTGATCAGGCTCAGGCAGTATTATGCATGTCAGCGACAGTGCCCGCAACAAGACCGTGCTGGACTTTTGTGCAGCTCCGCCACAGGCAAAGTCAACGTCCTGGGCTTGCCTTCGGTCGGCGTAACGGCCGCCCGATCAGGCTTCTCTGCAATTGCCGGTGCACTTGCAGGGCGTGCGCCTGGTGCAAGGCGCCGACAGGGCGGCGCCGCGCAGGGCCACGGCTCGGCGCTCGCTGCCGCGCGCCTGGACATGCTGGACGGCGCGGCGGCCGCGCTGGAGGGCGAGCGCGACCCGCGCTGCCTGCTCGCTGGCTTCGAGACGGTGGCCGTGCTGGCGCAGGCGTTTGCGCGCGCCGGCGGCGAGGCGCGCCGACGCGCCCCGCCACCTGTGTCGCCAGGCCTTCTGTCAAGAACATTGCAGTGACGGGCGCGGCGAGCGCGCTGCTGGTGCATCCTGCAGGCGCATGTCTCTTCGGGCGCGCGCTGAGCTCTAACCACAACCCTATACCCTGCCCGCGCCCAGGCGCTGGAGGCGCATGCGGAGGAGCTCGTGGACGTGCTCGCCTGCTACTTCCCCATCACCTACTCGCCGCCCGCCGGCGGCGCGGACGTCATCGCGCGCGAGCAGCTGGTTGCGGGCGTGGCGGCCGCGCTGGCGGCGGCGCCCGCGTTTGCACCGCACGCAATGCCGCTCGTGCTCGAGAAGCTGGGCTCGTCACTGCGGTGCGCCGGCGCGCTCTCCTTGACGCGCAGAGCGGGGTGTCTGCCTAGGAGGTCTGAGGTAGGTTAGAGCGGCAAGTTTGCGCTTTACACACATGGCGCGCGCCCATGCGCCCGCATGCGACAGCGCCCGTGCTGGAGGTCTGCCGCTCCGCGGTCCGGCCTGACGTCCTGCTCTGCGGCTGGGCACCGGCCTTGTGTGTGCCAGGAGTCTGTCTGTCTACATTGGCTCTTGCAGAGCGTGGCAAGGAGCTTCGGGTCATCATCGTACTGCTCGCTCGCGCTCTGCAGCGAGGCTGATCGCACGGTTGCACCGCCTACCGCAGGCGCAGTTGCAGGCGGCACTGACGGCCTGCTCGGATGCGCTGCACCCCACACGCCGACCACCGCCCCGACCCTACAACTGACCCTGGGGCTGCAGGCAGGCGAAGCTGGACGCGCTGGCCGTGGCGGCGGCCGGCGCGCGCGGCTACGGCCCGGCCGCGCTCGCGCCGCACCTGCCGCCGCTGTGGGCCGCGCTGCGTGCGGAGCTGCTGCCGCCGGCGGGCGGCGCGCCGCCCGCCGCGCCCGACGAGGCCGGGGAGCTGGTCGCGGCGGCCGCCGACTGCCTGTCGGTGCGCCTTCCTGTCGCTGGCGGCGACTGGTGCCTGGCCTGGGGACCGCGATTGCCCACCCTTGCTAGGGGAGCGGCCTGGCCGCAATAGGGAGCAGCCGTACTTGGCAAAGTCTTATGTCCTGCTCTTAAGAAGAAAGTTTAGGCAAGTGTGTGTGCGGCGCATGGGTGACATGCGCATTGTGTTTAACAGCATGTTGGCAGGCTAGAGGCTTTGAAAAGCACCTTGACGCTGAGCTCTAACATCATACTCCATGCCGTCTACAAATCTATGCGACACGCAGCGCGCTCATGCGCTGCTGTTACACAGCTGCTGGAGCACAGCACTTTAATAAAACTTTCGCTGCGGCCTCGCAGGAGTGCGTGCGCGCCGGCGCGGCCATGGGCGACGCGCAGCTCGTGAGCGCGGCGCTGGGCGACGAGCTGGTCGACGAGCTGCTGGAGCACCTGGGCGGCGGCGGCGGCGGCGGCGAGCTGCCGCGCGCCGCGCGGCGCGTTGCGGAGCGCGCGCGGGTGCTGGCCGCGGTGCGTGCATCTTCATGGTCTCGTCTTTCCGCGTGTAACGTAGCCAGTGGCTGGCCGCATGGCGGAGTTGGACGGTGCATTGCTTCGCTGTGTGGCCTTCTGGACAGGTGGTGCAAGGGCCCGCAAGGTGTGCATAGTCGTGCATGACCCCACGCCCGGTGAGCCCGTCCGTGGCGCCTGCGGCAGGTCGCGGCGGGCTCCGCGGATGCTGCGCGCCGCGTGTGCGCACGGGTGGTGCCGGCCGCGCTGGCCGCCGCGGCGCCCGCCGCCGCCGCCGCAGACCACGACCAGGCCCGCCTCGCGCTCTCCGCCGTGCTGCCGATCGTGCGCGCCGTGCGCCTCGGTCCCGCCGCCGGCGGGCCTTCCGCTGGAGCAGACGCGCTGGCCCAGACGTCGGATGACGCCGCTCTGCGAACACCCAGCGTCGCGGCATCGCCTGAGCCTGCCTCCGGCGCACCCGTGGCCGCGGGCGCTGCTGGCGCAGCCTCAGTGGCGGCACCGGCGGCGCCGAGCCCTCTGGCTGCGTACGCCGAGGCGCTGCTGGAGGCCGCAGCGGGCGCGGCCGCGCACGGGGCAGCCGAGCGCGAGAGCGGCGAGCAGAGCGCCTGCCTGCGCCCGCTGCGCACCCTGCGCCTGCTGCTCACGGCCGAGCTGGCCACCTTCCCGCCCGGCCGCTCGCCGCTCAGCGGCGTGGCGCAGGGCGCCGCGCTCGCCGCGCTGCTCGCCCCGCTGGCCGGCCCGCGCGCGCGCGACGCCGGCCCGGAAGCCCGCGACCCTGAGAGCAACCCTGACCCTCCAGGCAGCACAGGGGACGCAGGCGGCGGCGGCGGCGGCGAGGCCGTGTCGGTGGCGCAGGCCGCGCTCGCGGGCATGGCGGAGGCGGGCTACGGCCAGCTGCTGGCGGTGCGCGCCCTGCCGCCGCTGCTCGCCGCGGCCGCCGGCACAGGCCCCGACCCCGCCGCCGGCCCCGCGCAAGGGCTGGCGCCGGGCGCCGCCGCCGCCGCCGCGCGCGTGCCCGCGCCGCCGCCGCCGCGCTGGGCGGGCGGCCTGGCGCTAAAAGCCCTGGAGGGCATGGCGGGGCGGGGCGACGCGCAGCTCCGCGCCGGCGTCGTGGCCGCGCTGGCGGGCGCAGCGCCGGCCGCGCTGGCAGCGGCGGCCGCGCCGGCGGCGGGCGCCGCGCCGGCGGCGGCCGCGGAGGCGCTGCTGGGCGCGCTAGCGGCGGGCGACGCGGCGGTTGCAGGCGCGCCGGCGCTGGCGCCGGCGCTGGCGGTCGCGCTGCTGCAGGCCGCGGCCGATCTAGCGCAGGTGTGGCCTCTTGGTGAACGCATGCGTTCATCACAGCTGTGCTCAAGCCCGCGCCTGATGAGGCTTGTGTCACGGGTGGTCTGCGGTTATTTGCTGTATGCAACATGCTCGGACCGGGCGGGTCAGCTGCTTCGCGAGGGGAGCACGCATTCTTGCCGCTTGCATGCCGAGGACCATGAGAAAACGTGCGCGCGCATGCACCGCGCCCCCCTGGCATGCATGACACGCGAAGCGCGGCTGTCTGACAGGCATGCGCGGCGCGCAGGCCGGCCGCGCGGCGCCGCCGCGAACGGCCGAGGCGTGCGCGCGCGCATGCGGCGCGGCCACCGCCGCGTGCGTCAGCGCGGCGGCGCAGGCGCCGCCCGCGGCCGCGGCCGCGCTGCTGCTCGTGGCGGCCGCGCAGGGCCTGCCGGCCGCGGGGCTCGGGCCTGCGTCGCCGCGCTCGCGCCTCGGCGCGGGGCCCGACGCCGGGTCGTGCCACGTGGCGTCGGCGGCCGCGGCGGTGGCCGCGCTGCGGCCGGGCGTGGTGGTGGGCGCCGACGCGGTGACGCTGCTGCGCGCGGCGCTTGCGCTGGCTTTGGACGCGCCGGCGCCCGCGGCGGCGGCGGCAGCGGCGGCGGCGGCTGCGAGCCTGCTCAACAAATGGGAGGCGGGTGCGCAGAGCGCGAGGACCACCGACACCTGATCACACACGGGCTGCTCAGCCGCCTTGCACGGAGGCCATGCCGTCACCACGCAGTGCTGCTGCGTGCGGGACGCGCACTGCAGCGGGGTGGCTTTGACCTGCCCGCATGTCTCCAGTCAGCGCGGGCTCTGCAGGTACAGGCCTCCTTGAGCGGCGTCGCAACAAGACTTGCAGCGACAGAAGCCTCAGGCGCCCACCAACCTATCTGACCCTACCCGTCGGCCGAGCGCCCGGGCCGCGCGCGCGTGCCGCAGGCGACGTGGATGCGGCGGTCGGCCAGGCGCTGGACGGCGCGCTGCTGCCGCGCGCGCGGCCCGGCCGCCAGGCCGAGCCGCCCGCAGGCCTCCCCCGCGCGCTGGCGTGCCTGGGAGCCGTCGCCGCGGCGCTCGCCATGCGCGCGCACCTGCGCACGCAGGCGCGCCCCAGCGCGCCTGCTCCGCCCCCGACCAGGCCTGCCCGCAGCCCCTCCCGGATCGCGCCCCCGGGCCGCTGCTGTTGCTGTCCACGGTAGGGCTGGCAGGTTGGGGTTAGGGCTGGCAGCAAAGGGGTGAGCTCTCTTAGAGGGTCGTCCGCGCGCGGACCATCGCACAACGCGTGTGTGTGCCTCTCGCTGCACGCAGGATGCTGTGGCGCCCGCGCTGGCCGTGCTGGAAGCGGCCGCGGCGGCCGCCGGCGCTGCGGACGACGCGCGGCCTGCGCCGGCCCGCGAGCTCAACCCGCCAGTGCCTGGAGAGGGTTCAAGGCGGCCCCAGGCGGGCGGCCAAGCGGAGGCGCTGGCGGCGGCGGCCGGGGTCTACGAGGCGCTGGTTGGCGGCAGGGCGGGCGACGGGGGCGCCGCGGTTGCGCACGCCGTGACGCGCGTGCTGTGGCAGCAGCGCGCGTTCGCGGGCGCCCTGCAGCCGCTGCTGCAGGCGCGCGGCCCGCCGCGCCCCTCCTCCCCGATTTGGAGCCACAATATGCTGGCGTTCAGTGTTACCCCCTAGCATGACCCCAAGTCTGCCACGGCACCTGCTTCTCTGCAAAAGATTGGCTGATACACCGTAACTCATTCACTCAGTGCACTGAACTAGTCCTCCTCTTACAGCATGTGATGCGCTAAAGGCAGGACTGTGATGCGCGCAGCGGCTGGAGGCGGGCCGCGCGGCCGCGGGCGCGGCGCCCGCGCCGCTGCTGGCCGCGCTGGCGGCGCTGCTGCGCGGCGCGCCGCCGGCGGTGTCGCGGCCGCACCTGCAGGCCGCGCTGCCGTGGGTGCTGGCGGGGCTGGCGGCCGCGGCCGGCGGCGGCGAGAGCTCAGGGGACGCTGACCAGGGCAGCGCGCCGTTGGGTGGGAAGGCGCACCCCCGCGCAGAGCTCCTCAGGAGCGGGGACGCGGCGGGCGCGCTGCTGGCCGCGGTCTGCGAGGCGCTGCGGGACAGCGCGGGCGCGCCTGTTGCGGCTCATCGCGGCCCGTGTGTCGTGCCACCTGGCTTAATGTCTGCATGAGCGCTGTGACGCTGTGACCCGCCGATGGCATGTCCTGTTTTGCTCTCACGCTGCCACGCACGCCTGCTGTGGGTTGCCTGAGCGTGTGGGCTGCCTGCTGTGGGCAGGCTGCAACCCGCACCGCCGCTCCCAACTTTTCTTTCCTTTGAAACCCTGATGGAGGGTTGCGGCGCAGGCCGCGCACTGCTGGAGGAGCAGGCAGGTGCGCTCGTGGGCGCGCTGGGGCGCCTGGCGATCGCTGCGCTGGCAGCGGCTACGCGCGTGGCCGCGCTGGACGTCCTGGCGGCCGCTTTGGCGCTGCCCTGGGCCGCGCTGCACCCACATCGTGACGCCGCGCAGGCCGCCCTGGCGGCCGCTGCGGATGACCGCAAGCGCGCCGTGCGCGCAGCCGCCGTGCGCTGCCGGCGAGCGTGGGCGCCCTCATAGGTAGAGGGGATATGGTAGGGATCAGAGCTGTGGCAGCCCTGTAGCGGCCATGCGCTGCCGGCGAGCGTGGGCGCCTGCATAGGTGGATGTCTGTGGCGGCACGCTGTGGCCGCGCAGAGGGAGCGCCTAGCTTGGGCAACACTGCTGAGGTTGGTGTGCCCGCTCGTGAGCCGGGCGGTGACCCTACCGCAGGCACCAGCGCCCTCCGATGAGTTGCCGCGCGAGCGAATGCAAGCATGCTCTTGTGCGGTGTTTGCGCATGCGCACTTGTCATGTGAGGGTCTTTTTGGGGGATGCCTGGGTCAAGGGTCCTTCCCAGTGCATGCAGGAGACTGGCATAGGCACTGCACCTCCTTGAGTCTGTCGGTGTAACATATGGAAGTTTGAGTAAGCCATGGCTCACCTGGCGGAAAGACAGGACGAGTGCCCGCCAGTGCAGCCCCCCCACCTGTTCCCCTTTTGCCTCGTCTTCACGCCCATCCCGCCAGTCACTTGGCTCCTACCGTTCATAGGCCACGTTGGAATATGCACGTCGAGGGGGCTCATCTATGACTTCGCTGGTGCGAACCTTGCAAGCGCCGTGCGTTCCAAGCTTCACAACTGCGTAGCTAGCTGAAACTGTGTGCATTGGCAGGTCCATACTTCGTCAACAAGAGCGGGCAGCTCGCTTTTGGCAACCCAACCCGGCGAGCGCCCAATGCTCTACTGCTCAACTCCATTCGACACGGAACAGCTTCACGTGTGTAGCCGTCCACCTTCCCGTCTGTTCCGTCTCGCTGACATGACGCTGCCCTTCACGCACCAGGTACTGGCAGGTGGACGCGCGGAGCAGGCCCGCCGCAGCGGCCTGGGATGCAGCGCTGGAGAGCGGCGCCAGCCAGTTCGCGCGGCTGCCGTACAACGCGGTCTCCAACAACTGCCACGACTTTGCGTCGGCGTGCCTGGACGCCGCGGCGGCCGGCGGGCGCTGGCACACGGCGCGCGTCGCCGCCCTGCTGTTCCTGCGCGGGCGCCACGTGGGCGCCTTCTCGGGGTGGTCCGCCCCCTCCCATCCCGTCCAGCCTTCCCTGGCTGCCGCCTTTCCCTGCCAGCCTGCCCGCCCCCCCTGCCTGCTCGCCGCACTGACCTGCCTGACAAGGCGGGCTTGCACCTGCCAGCACATGCATCCATCTGCTCAGCAGTCCTCGATGTCCAGCCTCCTGCAGTGGGCTGAGCATGTGGCCGGGGCGCCCGCCCTGTGATGACTGGGTCTGTCTCCCTGTTATCAGTTGCTTGTACCACCTGCAGGGTAGCAAGTGGCATGACGGGTTTGTGTGGGCTCAGGGCGCGGACATGGCTGCCGTTCTGTGCGGCCATGGCGCTGGTCGCCGGCCTAGCGAGCCGCAGGTGGGAGGCCGCTGTCGCCGTGGTCGCCCTGTTCATGGTGAGCTTTGCCCTGATGCACGCTGTGAGGTGCTGCAGCAGGCCGGGCCGCAGCACAGTTGCGGCTGGGGCATGATCTGCATGTATCTCTGCACGTGTAGAATACTGGCAGGGCGTGGGGGGGTGCTCTCACTCAACGCACGCCACAGAGCTCCACAGCAGACCCATTACAGCAGTGCCAGCAGTGCTGTGATAGCACATGCTGGTGGTGCCTGTTATCAACCGTCCAGACACGCGAGCGCGCATGGCAGCGTCATGCGCAGCACAGTCCGCGCGACACCGCTCCTTTATTTCAGCCATGTTCAACAGCATGCACACAAAGCTCCCGTCAGCAGGCCTGCCCCGACCACGATGAGTCACGCAGTCTGCCAGAGGGTCCCTATCAGATGAGATGATGAACAGGCGCTCACATGCATGCTCGCAAGCCAGCATGCTCTGGCGGCGCGCCGCCTCTTTGGCAGGCAAGGCGCTCCTGGCAACACCAGCTTCGGCATGCGGCAACACTGGGCAGCGTCCCAGCGTCTCCCGCATCCGCAACCATCACAGGCTCACCGCTCCGTGAGCAGCACTGTCGCAAGACGCGCGGTGTGTGGGCAGCGGCCCACCGCTGCAGCGCTTACATGCGCAGGCGCGCCGCAGGCGGCAGGCTTGCCCAGGTCCTCCGCGTCCCTGGCCATAGCAGCAAGTCACAACTGACCTGCGCCTGCTCTTTCAACGTCACACTCTTGCAGATTGTGTGCCCCATTCCGTGCGGCATCACAGCGTACAAAACCTGATGAGCTACAACATCACAACATGCCAGACTTAGGCCCCTTGAGCGGTATGTGGGAGGCATTAAGGACAACCGCGCGACCCGAGCGCCGCGGCCGCCAGACAGCCGCCGTCGCTCTGCGCAGCGTCAAGTCACGCCCCGGCCACGGGCTGGGCTGGCGCGCCGGCTTATTTGCAGCGCATGTTTGGTGCGAGTCAGGTCAGTGGCATGCATGCAGTGGCGCCCTGCCGGTGCATGGTACTTCCCCTGAGCAGCACGCCCCCCTGCACACACCCGACGGGCTTTGGCTTACGCACCGCGCGCTCTGCTGCTTGTGGCGCCAGCCAGGCGCGGCGGCGCGCCCGTCAGCGGCAGCCCGCCGGCGGCAGCCCACGTAGCGCTGCCTCGGCCGCAGCGCGGGGCCGAAGGCTCGCACACAATACCAAAGCTCCAGGCGGGCTCCTTCCTGGCTCGCGGACATAGAGAGCAGTCACTGCCATGGTGCATGCACCAGCGCAGGCAGAGCTTGCTAAAGTGCACTCGGCGACACCGGTCCTTCAAGATATACGAACGGCAATGGAGTAGGTCAGGCATGTCTCCCAGCGCGCGGCGACTCAGACAAGGCTGAAGTTGTGTCAGCAGGGGGCTGAGCCCACTCAGCATTTGATGGTACTTGTTGGTCATCACAGCCGCCGGAGGAGCCTGACAAAGCTTGCAACACTGTGCGTGATTTCTGGAGCTCACCAAGCGACCTCAGCCTTCAGCCTGTCCTCTTGCGGGAGCGCTGCCAGCCGCGGCTGGTCCACCTTGTGCGGCGGGGCCTGCAAGCAGGCAGCAAGTGCGGCGGCTGGCTGCGCCTGCAATTCCGAGCCGCCGGCTGCATGCGCATCGTCTCCAGCGTCGTCCGCCTACGTCTGCAACAGCGCCGTTGTTGTCAAGCCTGGGCAAGGTGGGGACATGGCCAATAGAGTACCACTGCTGTGGGGGCGGCTGCGCGCTGCATCTCTTCATGGCGGCTGAAGTACAAGCGGGCATACCTGACGGCATCACGCATAGGCTCTGCTGCACTGATGCTTGCCAGCCGCTCGCTTCCACGGTGTGTGGAGCATGAGCTGCTCATCAACGCGCCCCATAAACAGCCACAGTTGGCCGACACAGGCTGCATTGTGGCTGGCCGCCTTGCCCAAGCCGTCGTTCTGTTACACTGAGCGTACTGCACTTAATGATCACTGACAACGAGTCCTTGTATTGGCACTGTGCCTAGTACCCTGCATCCTGACAGTGGGTCTGCATTGCACATTTCTAGTTGAAAGTTTACTGCACACTCTTTGCAGCACCACCTGGACTGCGTTGATCTCCTGCCCAGTTGCCTGCTAGCTTGCCCATGACGCGGCGTGCTAGACTGAAGAGGCTGCCAACGCGAAGCGCTGACACTAAAAAAGCACGAACTTTATGAACAAGAGGGACTGGTAGGCATAACAACAGCGGACGTGCTATCAGTGAGCAACCGACAGCTCCCTCCACATGCACAACAACGCAGAGGGCTCTAGCTGTTGGGCCTAGAGCCTCGACTCAAAAGCGCTGGGCTCTAGTCCGGGAACGTGCAGGCCTAGGAGCCAGCGCCTGCCAAGCCTGGAGCAGGCTTGGAGCGCCTGCAGATACGCGCACTGCAGTCGATGCCCTGCCCCGCGCGCGCGCGCGCGCAGCCAGCATGCTGTCCCCAGTGCCTCAGCCGGCCAGCAGGCCGTGCCCTGAGTCAATTGAGCAGCCAGTAGGCCGCTCCCGAGCAGAGGGGCGCGCGCGGGCGCCCGGCCCGCGGCCCGAGGCTTAGAGCATGGCCCGGGGCCAAGAGCGCGCAGCCCGCGGCCTAGAGCACGCGGCCGAGCGCGTGCTGCAGCGCGGACGGCAGCGCCATCTCGCCAAAGCTCTGCTGCGCGAGCGCGGTGACCTCGGCCGCCTTGTCGCCGATGAGCGCGCCGAACACGCCCAGGCGCCCGCCCTCGCGCGCCAGCGTGCTCTGCAGCGCCTGCGCGCGCGGCCGGCGGGGCCGGGGCTCGAGCGCCAGGCATGCCATTGGGCGCATCAGAGAGCAGGTGGCAAGCAGGCAAGTACGCATGTGCAAAGCTCTCTTCCAGGCAACTGACCAGCAGCAGGCTCTCATGGGAGCCTGCACTGCAGCACGCTCCGCTGACATGCTGAGCCGCACAAAAGCCACCTTTGCCCTGTACGAGAGGCACATGCACGGCCGCACCTCAAAGGTGGACGAGCTGCCAGCGTCCGCGGAGCGCGCCTCGGCCGGCCCGCCGCGCACCGCCGCGCCGATGTCCGCGAACGAGTAGTTGCCCGTGCGGTCCACGGCTGCACCCCGGCACGCACCCTCATTTCACGCCCTCCCCTGTTGCCGGTGACTGTCAAACATGAACACGTTGCGTTCCAGACATAGCCAGCGCATTCGCCCAGATCACAGCCTGGGGTTGCTCTCTTCTGGTGCAACAAGTTTCTCTTGTGAACTGCATGAACGCGCCTGCTGCACGCAGGAGCAGCACGCGGTTTACTGAAACACCTGCGTTAAAATGCAACACCCCGACCAGAGGTGACGGAGCCTACTCTCAACCTCTGACATAACACGCACAGACACAGATAGGCACATATGCTAATCAGGCGCGGCCCCGCGCGCCGCGCGCACCCAGCGCCAGCTTGGCGTCCGCGGCGTGCGCGCGCGCGCCGCGCGCGCCGGCGCCCGCCGGCATGGAGATGGGCAGGTACGGGAAGCGCGCGGCCGGCGGCGCGACCGCCATGATGTTCGCCTCGCCGCCGCTCGGCGGCTTGCCCAGCGCCTGCGCCGCGCCGCCGCAGCCGCGTCGCTGTTTGACCTTGCCCTTCAGGGCAAAGGCGAGGCTCCTTGCTTGCCAGTCACAGCCAGGCAAACAATCTGTTACCTTGATGGCGGCCGCCGCTGGGCAGCCAATGCGAGCGCCGGAGCTCAAAGGGACAGTTACCTCTCCTGACCCGCGCTCTCCTCCCATTACAACCAGCCAGTGCACTGTAACAGTGCACCGGAGCTCGCTGCAGGACCAGCGTCTGGTGACAAAGCAAGGGCCACATGACAAGGCACTGCCTGGCTGACTTGCGCGCGTCGACAAGGGAGTGCCAGGGCCTGGCGGTTCCCAGAGCGCAAAGGCGCTGCGTGCATCAGGCGCCCAGGACCCAGCAGATTCGGGAGGAGTCAGCAGGCGTGCCCAGACGCAACGCAACCTTGGCATGCGCCACACGCTGCATGCACACAATGCACCCACGGAAGCAAGGCGGGGAAGGGCGCGGGCGCGCCTGCGGCGGCGAGGCGGACAGGCGCGTGAGCGCGCCGAACAGCACGGCCGAGCGCCGGCAGAACGCGGCCTCGTTGGCCCACAGGTACGGCTCGTAGGTGGCCCAGTCGATGGGGTCCAGGCGCTCCTGCCGTCGCCCAGCATAAGGGTTAGGGTTTATCACCGCCTCATACACTGCAGAGTGCTGCGGCCCCTTCTGAGCACAAGCTTCTTCAGACGCCGGCAAAGTAGCAAGAGGATGCGAGGGTATCAAGATGAGTGACACCCTGTGAGATACGTACGCTGACGTACGCCCAGCAAGGGCACACCTCGTCCACAACAAGCTCAGCACCATGCCGACCAGGCCGGCCACGGCAGCCGGAGGTCCGGGCGCGCGCCTGCAGGGACGCCTCCAGGTCCGCGAACGCGCGCTTGCGCTGCACGAGCGCGGCGCCGTTGCCCTGCGCGGGCAGCGCGGCGCCGCCCGGCGGCCCCGCGTCGGGCAGCGCCGGGCGGCCGCCCGCGAGCGCGTTGCGCAGGAAGCGCACGTCCAGCAGCAGCTGCAGCACGCCCTTCTCCGTCAGCCCGCGGTCCAGCGCGGTGCCCAGCCGCAGCGCGTCCCTGGCGCGCGGCGCACGCAGATCTGAGGGCCTCAGGCCCAGGAGGCCTGACTCGCATGCCGTCATCACATGGCGTCATGCAATGGCTTGCTCATGCGTCATCTGTGCTCTGGCCCCCATCGCACGCCCGGGGTGGGCTGCAAGCCTGGCTGGCATGATGGGCAGTGTCGGTCGTTGAGGGGCCACCGGCCTTGGCCGCAACCATGCGCCAGCGCGGCTTGCATTCGCCATTTTAATAGAAGCATGCCAGTGCACAAGAAGGCACACCTCTGCTATTGGGTGCATACGCTATGCCTCGTGGGCATGCCAGTGGTCTGGTCATCAGGGTCAGCTCCACAGGCGACGGGCCCCGACACAGCCAGGGCCAGCCTGACCAGAAACCCTGCAAGCTGGGAGAGCTGGGCGGCCAGACGTTTCGCACTCAGCTCTTCCAATGCATGCACGCCTGGTCGCGGCCAGCCCCAACGTCCCCTGATTTGGGTGTATGCATTGTGTAGGTATAGGGTCAGGGTCACACCTGATCGCGGCCAGCCCGCTGCCGCCCAGCTCCCACTCCAGCAGCGCGAGCGCGGGCGGGGGGACCAGGTGCCCCCCGGCGCGTGCCAGCTCCCGCCCGGCCGCCAGCAGGAAGAGCAGCGCGGCCGGCGAGGGCGCTGCCGGCAGCGCGAAGCGCATCTCCTCGCCCGCGCCGCCCAGCTCGTCCTCCTGCTGCGCCGGCTACCGTGTGAGGAGGTGAGTGAGCGCGTGACACGCATTTCACACCTGGCGCCACAATACAGAAATTCAGAAGTATCAGCGTAGCAAGTACTCCACTACATACACTTGCCACACGACAATGCTGACCTTAATCGCCTCAAGCTCGCCTCAAGCTCGCCTCCCATGAGTCTTGCCTGGCAGCTGGAAGCTGCAAGGCCCGCTCAAGGGGTACAGCTACCATCTTGTTTACATAACCCGCGCTCATCTTCAGGCGCGCCCTTGCTGCCCTTGCCGGCACCGCTGCCGGCCGCATCAGTGCGTGGCGGAGTCTGTGCAGGGCATGCACACAGCAGCCCCTCCCCGCACGCCCTGCGTGCAGGGGCGCCCGCGCGCGCCTGCACGACCACGGTGTCCTCCCAGCCGCGTAGCGGCAACGGCGACGTCATCGCGACGTCGCTGCGCAGCGCCTCGGCCATCTGCGCGCCCAGCGCGCCCGCCGCCCAGGCGGCCCAGGCGCCGTGCGCGCGCAGCGCCACGCGCCTGCGCGGCGCGCCCCCGCTCGAGCTGGGGCGACTAGGGCGAGTAGAGTAACACACCCTGTCTGAAGAAGGGCCCGCGGCGGGGGCAGCATTTGCTGCAGGCAGTGCGACTTGCGGCGCACATTGTCTGTGGACAGACAGAATCTGCGGCGGGGCCTGCATTGACTGAGACGTCCATGGCCCAAGGCCTGCATGGGCTCCTGCAGACCAGGTGCATCCCCTGCGGAGAGAGCCAGACTTGTGGAGGCCCTGCTGAGTGACAGGGATCGCGAGGCACGTGCGGCACGGGCAGGGACGATGCGCGCCTGAAGTGCTCCTGCAGCTCATGGAAGCGCGCGCTCGCGGGCGCGGGGGGCCTCGCGGGCCGGCCGCCGCCGATGCGCACTGCGGCCGCGGCGCCCGCCGGGGCCTGGTCGCTACCCTGCGCCGCCCGCCACGCCTCCAGCGGCCCCAGCGCCAGGCGCAGCGCGGTCTCCGGGCCGCCCAGCGCCACTGCGAACCGCCCTGTGCGCCCACACGTCCGCTCTCTTAGCTGCAGACAGCGAACCGCGGCGCAGGCAGTGCAGCCGCGGCAGCCGGCGGCCTCGGGGAGCGGCCGCCGGCGGATGTGCAGCCGCGGCGCACGCTGGCCTGGAGGGCGCCACATACTTCGGCTGCGCTGGCGGTGCGGAGCGACACGCCCCGAAGCAGGGAGAGCGGCGGGGTAGGGTATAGGGTAGGGCGCCACCCAGGAGCAGCGCCTCCTCGGCGACCACGGCGCCCGGTGGTCCCAGCGCCGCCGGCGGCAGCGCGCGCAGCCGCACCTCCAGCGCGCCCGCGAGCGCGCCGCCCGCGGCCGCCGCGCGCTCCGGCACAAACGCCGCCAGCGCGGCCACGCGGCTGCCCGCAGCGGGCGGCGCGGCGCGGCGTGCGCCGGGCGCGCCGTAGCTGCCGGCGCGCCCGGGCGCGTGCGCGGCCGCACGCGCCCCGCCTGCTGCGGCTGCCTGCGTTGCAGCGCAGCGGGCGCCTTTGGAGACTGCGGAATGTTGGCCGTGATAGGCAGGCGAAGACGTTGGCAGCAGCCAGGTGACAGCGTGTTCCCCGCTTCCTGCCAGCAGTGGCCGGCGTGGCGCTGCCAGCCCGCTGCATTTGCCTGCCGGTGACTCCATAGAGAAGCAGGTATCATGCAGGGCGAGCATGCACACTCGCGCGCCGCCCGCCCGCTGCATTTGCCTGCAGGCGACTCCGCAGTGAAGCAGGTGTGATGTAGGTGCTAGCAGCACTGCAAGCAGCCCGCCCACCCCACAGGCCGCACTGCATGACGGGGCCGAGCGCCCGCACTGGCTCCAGCAGCAGCAGCGCGTCCGCGAGCGCGCGGCGCAGCTGCGCGTCCACGCCGGCCTGCAGCCCGCCCAGCGCGCCGCGCCAGTCCGCCGGCGGCGCGGGCGGCGCGGCGCCGCCGTCGTCCGCGGCGGGCGCGCCTCCAGGGCGGGCGGGCGCCGCGCCGCCGGCCTTCTCAGGCCAGCGCTGCATGCTGTAGCCGCCCACTGGTGCCTGGCGCCCGCACATGCGTGTTCTTGCCTGGGCCCGCCAGGGCATGCTTGCTGGCTGCAGATGCACGCCGGAGCAGCGTGCAGGTGCCTCGAGTTGCCTGACTTTCAGGTTCCGGACACAGGTAAATTAGCTAATGAGGCGATGCTCAAGCAGCATGACACGCTAAATGATACACACAACATGGCGACCCATATTATTGGCGCGCTCTGCAGCGCATGTGATGCCCCTCGGTGGAAAGCAGCATACAAGAGGGCAGCCGGGGGTGAGGGGCACCGGCTCGGTCGCCCGCGCGGCGGCCAGGCACGCATCCAGCGGCGCGGCGGCCCCATCCACGGCCGCCTGGAACGCGGCTGCGACCACCTCGCGGGCGCGCTGCGCGCAGGGATAGGGTTAGGGTAGAGCTTATTCTTCCCAACACTCTGTAATGTCGAAATGTATATGAAATGAATGCTGAGGCAGCGCCCACTCTTACCTCCCCTCAGCTCAAGCGAGGCAAGGGCAGACTGCGCGCTCTCAAAGTGCGCGCGCCTTTCGGCGCACACAGGGCGTATCTGGTGAATGGCATGCTACGACCCACGGGCTTGGAGCCATGCATGTCTAGGCTCAAGACGTGCGGTAAGTTGCAGTTGGGGCTGCGCCATGGCAGGCAGGTCACGTCGACACAGTGGAGCATATCGCAGCGCCCAGGTCGGGCACATTGCAGCACTATGGCACGGCAGGGGCTGGCAGAGAGCCCAGCTTCAGCTACTTTGTAAACAGGCGCACCTGCAAGAAGGCCGCCTCGAAGACGGCGTCCCACAGCGACACACGCCGCCCGAGCACCCACTCGCAGACGGCGTCCCACGTCGCAGGCGCGCCGCCGCCCGCCGCGCGGCCCTCCAGGGCGGCCGCGGTGGCCGCCGCGGCCGCCTCGCCGGCCGCGCCGCGGCTGGGCGACAGCAGCTCGGACTCGTCTGCAGGGCGCGCACGGTCAGCGTCTGTGTATCGTTTTTGCGAGAAGCGTGCGCCAGAGCACCGGCGCCTAGGGCGCTTCTCTAACGGCCCACTGCGTCCACATACACATACTGCAAACGCGCGGTGCACTTCTGCGACTCAAGAACAGGCAGCTCTCAGTAGGTGAGTGCGAGACGCGCCGCGGCTTCCGGGTCTGCCGTCTCGCGTGCCCGTCTCGTACGCGCAGCACGGGCGGGCTCACGAGCTGCAGGCACACCAGCAACCAGCAAGTGCATCAAAGGCGGCCAGGCGGCCAGCCAGAGGGCGCGCGCCCGGCGGCGGCGGCGCGGCCGGCTGCCAGCCGGCGATGCTGGCGCGCAGCGCGGCCTCCGCGGCGGCCAGCTCGCGCGCGGAGCCGGCCGCGGCCAGCAGCGCGCCGCCCGCGGCCGCCACCTCGCCCGCCATCGCCTCCAGCCACGCGCCCGCCGCGGCCGCAGCGTCGGCGCGCGGCAGCGCCGTCAGCCGCGCCGTGATCGTGCTCGCCAGCACCTGCGCCGCCGGCGCTCCCGTGACGCGGCGCCCGGGCTGTGGCGCCCCCAGCTGGCCACGCGCCTGGGGACGCGCGCCCTGCGCCCGCACTTTCCCATGCGCCTGGAGCCCTGCTTCATTGCTTGCCCAAGTGGCAGCGGCCTGGCAAGCCACACGCAGGCTGGGCGGCCCTCGCCCCCCGCGCGCGCCGTGCCGCCTGCAGCACCATCGGCGCAGCAGTGTGCGTCTGATCCCATCTCCGCACAGCTGCCGAATCCCATCTCAGCAGCACATGGGCAGCGCCATACAGAGACCCCATACTGTGGGAAGGCAGGGCTCGGCCGGCACCTGCCAGGCCTCCGCCTCGCTGCCGCCCTCGCCGCGCCCGTCGGCCGGCAGCGGCCCAAAGAGCAGCTCGCCGGCGGAGCCGCCGTCGTCGGCGGCGCACGCCGGCAGCAGCGGCGCGGGCGCGGCGCGCGGCGGCGCGGCCTCGAAGGCCGGCTCGTCCGCCGGGCGCTCGAGCACCAGCTCGCCCGCCGTGCAAACGGCATCCTGCCAGTCCCATGCACGCGCTCAGGCTGGCAGGAAGGCAGTGTGCCCGTGGCACGCTTTGAAGTGTCCAGGCAGTCGCTGAGAACCACACCAAGCGGGCCTGGCGTCGCGGCGCGCACAGCGCGCCCTTTTACGTGCGGCAGCGGTCTGCAGCTCTACGCTGTAGCGGAGTTTGCTCGCATGTGTACACGACATTCAAGAAGGCATGCAGCTGCATGGAGCCTGACACACCAAGCCCTCCTGGCACTGTCAACCTCTGTAAGCACGACGCGGCTGCTCGCCGGGCGCCGCTGCACCACCCGGGTTGACACTTGATACCGCGCAGTCAGGGGCTCGGCGTGCATTATGCGTTCGCCCTACACCCAGGGGCGCGCCTGCAGCTGCGCGGCGACCTCGCTGAGCACGCGCGCCGCGTCATCGGCCGACGCGCCGGGCGCGGCCGCGGCAGCGGCCAGCCGCTCCGCGACCCAGGTGCGCCGCGCCGCCAAGAACTGCTCTAGCGCCTGCACAGCCAGAGCAGCCCTCTGCCTCTCCATGTGCATCCAGACAGCGCGGGCAGGCCCCTGGCATCCCCTGCACATGGGACCGCCGGGCGCCAGGAGCGCCGCAACGCCAGCGCATCTGAACACCACCATGCCGCTGCCCTGCTGCCTCGCCGGCCCGGGATCGCTCGTCCCTGCTGATCCGGCGGGCCGCCTCTGCTGACATAATTCCTCAAAAGGTGCAGGGCGGCCTGGGCGGTCTGCGGCGACTGCGCAGGCGTGAGCCGTGGGGCGTTGAGCGTGCGCGCCTTCGCAGAGGTGAGGTCCTGCAGGAAGGCCGACGCCGCCAGCGCATTGGCGGCCGCAGGCGCGTGTAGGCCGCCGCCGCGCAGGCGCGCGTCCGCGCGCGACAGGATTTGGTCCCTGCGCGAGGGCGGCGGCGGCGGTTGCGCATCCTGTGCACGATCGCAGCCCGCCTGCAGAGCGGCTGCACGGCCATACGCCCCGCTCTACTCGCTGCCTTATGCTGGCTCCGCCCTTTAGCCTTTCTAAGGTGCAACCTGGTGAGCCAATTGCCGCTGCGCTCAGCGCCTGTCTCGACCGTCACATCATCTACGGATTACAAGACGTGTCGACCGGGCAACGCGCAGATGGGGAGGCCTGGAACTGAAGCAGAGCCTAAGCAGCCTAGCCTAGAGCTCTACATCGCTATGTGCTCTTTCTGGCTATACCAGAGCGCAGCGTGGCCTCGCGCCCCGGCACGGCGGCGCACCGGAACTTCTCCACGCCGGGCCAGAGCGGCACGAGCAGCGGGAAGCGCGCGGCGACCTCGGCGCCCTGCCGCCCGGCCCGCAGGCGTCGGTGCACCTCGCGCGCGCGCAGCAGCCGCCGCGCGCCGTCCAGCAGGCGGCCGGTGTCCAGGCAGCCCCAGATCATCTCCGGCGTGTCCACCAGGTAGCGGATGCGCCCGCCCAGCGCTGCGCGCCGCGCGCTGCATGCTTGGCAGGCGCAGGCCTGATGGCGGCTGCTGCGCGTCTGCTGCGCGCAAGCGAGACAGTGCGCGAGCACGCGTGCGAGCGGCGGTCCGCATGCACCCAGAAGGGTGTGTGGTCGTCTGCATGCTGTATAAAGGCCCGGCGCTGCACGCACTTTTCCAGCACAGGCAGCTGTCCTGCAGGCGCGTATGTTGAGCACCTTTGTCGTAAGACGCGCTTAAAGAGACCTTGCCAGGCACAGCATGCGCGCCTTAGCAGCCAGGTTCTGCTGCTTTGGCCTGTCAAGCACACGCACTCACCGGCCGACGTTGGCGGTGCCAAGCACCAAGGCCAAGTGAGCACCAGCGGTACCAGGGGTACCGAGTGCTGTCCATGGCAGGTGCCTGTGCAGGCTGCACAGGACGGTGAGAGGGTGTGCACCGTAGAGGGCCTTGCGCTGCTCGCCCTTCTCCCCGCGCTGCCCGGGCGCGGTCTGCTCGCCTGCCACCGCACGCTCCAACCGCAGAAAGGTCGCCTGCGGTGCACCGAGTGACTCGTCATGTGCTGTAAGAGGCGCATGCGCGAAGCAGCTAGGAGTGGGGGTCTGGCGCGCCTGCATGTCCCTGATGTTTGAGCAGACCGCGTCGCAGCATTGCGCCATCTCCATGATGGTGTCAGCGCTGGAGATGAGGTCCCTGCAAGAAACTGCCGACCTCAGGCGACCACTTTGAGCGCGCTGTCGCCAGCAGGTCCGCAACAAAGAGACATTTGCATGTGAGCACTCGAAAGCTCGGCGCGCCTGTACGAGTTCCCTACAAGCTGACGCAGTTGGTTCTTCTTGTCTTCAATGTCCCGCCGCGTCTTTGTCTCCACCTGCGCACGTCCATCAGAAGTTGCGGCGCTGCTGCGTCAAGGGCCCGCGGATCGTAAAGATCACATGGCTACCTCGCGGATCTCGAGGATGCTCTGCGTCTCGAACAAGCGCTCGGCGTTCTTGCTGGCCTCGCCCGCGCCGCCCGGGGGCGTGAGCGGGCCCGACCCCACCGACGCCGATCGATAGGTGGAGACAGCCATGGCTCCGGCTCACAAAGCGCTCGCAGTCCTAACGTAGCTCAGGCATCACACTTGTGTGCATTGCGCAGTTCAGTCGTAAGCTAAGTAGGTGCACTCGCGCACAGCAGCGCAGGGCGTCAGGCAGCCATATTCATCAATCTCCTACAGACTGCAGGCTGCACCTGCACTGCAGGTCCTGCAGTGCACTGGCTTCACAGAAGAAGGGTGTTAGCAGGGCTAGGGGTAGGTGTCATCTTCAGACTATTCAGGTGAAAGCAAGGTGCAAAACTTCTGTGCTTGTCCGTGTAGGAATGAGAGAAGACGAGGGAAGTGCCTTTATGGTTGTCTAGCAAACTGGCTTTAATCGTATAGCAAACGCGCCAGTGGCGCGCAGCGCGCATCACGGGCCGCCCATGCCGGTTGGCGTGAAGGCTATCAACGACTGGACGTGCGCTGCAGCTCTGTTGCTGGCAGCCTACAGGGATGTTTGTCTGACTGTTGCTGACGTGCACCTGTTCGCCCTGCACAGCGTGGAGGAGGACAAGCTGCTGGAGACGGCGCTTGCAGAGTTCTGGGACGTGGAGAACAGGTGAGGCAGGCCGAGCAGCTGGCAAGCGGTCACTTGCATTGTGCTTGGTGTGAGCCTCGGCCCTCGGCCGCGGGCCCACCCACAACGCTGTCTTGTTCTCACAGGTTGGACCGCGTGGCACAACGGCTGCCGCGCCGGACCAAGGAGGCCGTGCGGGTACGCCTGCAGCTGCTCGAGGCGCGCCCCTTTCGAAAGTGCAGTGCAACCTGAAAGCGCAGTGCGACCTGCAGCAAACCCACTCTTCAGTGCTCCTGCAAGGCTCTGCGTAGGCTCAGGTCCCAAGGCCCTGAACAGCGGTCTTCTGGCCCTGTGCAGGAGGACGTGCGAAATATTGAAGCAGGCTGCGTGCCCCTGCCAAAGTACCTAGGCACGCCCGAGCCGCTGTGCGTCACCACCACTGCGGTGCGCACTGTCGCTCTTCCCCTCTGTTTGCTGACTTGCACCTTCGCTCTGAGAAAGCACAGTGCCGCCTTTGAGATGGTTGAGCCAGTGAGGATTCGACAAAGAGTACGAGAACACCGTTTGGTCGCTCCCTGTCCTGTGCTTGAGGAGGATCACAAGAGAGCCTCGTCCAGCACCAGCGTGTGCGGACGCGCAGACAAAGGGAAAGGGCGACCAGGAGCGGCGCAAGGGCATCCCGTGGACCGAGGACGAGCACCGACTGTTCCTGCTGGGCCTGCAAAAGTACGGCAAGGGCGACTGGCGCAGCATCTCGCGCAACTTTGTCATCTCGCGCACGCCCACCCAGGCGCGCGCAGGCCACCACCCGCCATTGCACGTCACCTCTATCAAGTTTGCTTTTACTTTAAAAAACGTTGTGAAGGCTGGTTGTAGTCCAACCCCGTTGACATCCACCCTTGCAGGCCGCGCCAGCATCTGAGCGGCGCAATAGGGCGCCAGCTCGTGCGGCCTGCAAGGGCCCAAGCATGCATGCTTTTGCAGCAGTGTACCTTGCCACGTGCACACGGGACAGCATCGAGCTGATGAGCGGCGGCCGATGCGGGGGCCGCGCGCGCAGGTGGCCAGCCATGCGCAGAAGTATTTCATCCGCCTGAACTCGCTGAACAAGAAGGACAAGCGGCGCTCCAGCATCCACGACATCACGCACCCGGGCGGCCCGTCCAATGGCGACGTGACAGGCGCGTCCGCGCGCGGCGCCTGCTCGTGTGAAGCTGCATGGTTTGCACGGACGTTGCACGGAATATGCCTGGGCAAGGTGCCGAGGCTGCAAGAAAGAGCGACGCCATGGAAGCGCATGGCTAGGCAGCTGCGAGTAGCACGGTCATGGGCTGGTGTGGTTTGCCAGTCTTTGTGTTGCTGATTACTGTTTAGTCTGGCAATTTAGTGTCAGCACTGCTGCTCTTGGCTGTCCATACAGAATGCTGCATGTGGGTCTCCCAGGACGTCCCTAGATACTGAGCAAGCCTGTGGGGCGCAGGCATGGTGCCGGCGCCTGTGATGGGCCAGGCAGGGATGTTGCCGGTGGCCAACGGGGTGCCCATGATGGGCCGGCCGGGCGTCGTGAATGGCATGCTTGCACCGCAGCGGTAGCCGCGCCTGCCCGGGATGCAGCTGATGCCTGCAGCAGGGTGGTGCCTGGTGAGCCTTTTCTGGGCCAATGGCCAGACGGCATTGTGGCTATGCTTGCGCCACAGCGCTCGCTAGCACATGCCCGGCCAAACCTGGTGCCTAACATGGCACGCGCCGCAGCGGGGGCTGCCCTGAGTAGGGGTTTGGGCTATGCGCGCGGGCACGTTGGACCACATGTGTGCTTTGCAGAGCATGCCACGCATCGAGTCGCGTGCGACCTGCATGGGCCTCCTGAGCGCGCCACCCATTAGCAGAGATGATGCCGCACTCCTGTTGTGCTGCGACACGCAGCGAGCCTGCCCGCTTGAGGAGATTGCTTTGTGCGGGGGGTCATGCAGGATGCAGCCTGCGACCAAATACTTTTGTGATGCGCCGGTTAAAGTCCCTGGCTTGACCCGCGGCAGTTCAATAAACTGTGTCGGGCGAGAGCGCGTCATGTGCGGCAGCTGGCTGCGCAGTAATGAACATGGATATCTGACATATCCAGCTCCGTTGACAATTGTAAAGAGATGATGTCAGTGAGGCAACACTGCCTTTGCGCTCTGCGTGCCAACCAGCCAAGCGCACACGGCTCACCCTGTGTCTGGCGTTCCTTCACACTGCATCTGCACCCAGCTACGGCCGCAGCAGGTCGAAGTAGATGCGCGGGGGGTGCACGCGCGCGCGCACTGCAGCCTCCAGGACTGCGCCCGCCGCCAGCAGGTCTGCCTCCGCCCACGCCTGGCCCATCAGCTGCAGCCCGATGGGCAGCCCTGCACACACGCCATAGCGCGGCAGTCAGCACAAGGCATCCTGGTATTCACCGGCAAATAGAATACTGGAGAATGCATGCGGGCCCACGGCTGTACGCCAGCGCCGTCTAGGACAGAGTGCGCTCCAGCAGCACCAGCAGTCGTGTGCCTACAGCAAGCGCTCACACGGCTGTGGACTGTCGAGCGCGGTATACGCATGCGCCGCAGCGGGCCGAAATCAGGCATGCGATGAGCTGTCACGCTGGCCCCGCACGCGCGGCGCCCCAGCGCATCCCGTGCCGGGGCGCGCCCCGGGAGGAGCCGAGGCGCACCCTGGCAAGAGCCGGGATGCACCCTGGGAGAAGCGGGGCGCATCCTGGGGTGAGCAGGGGCGTAGCCTGGGAGGAGCCGGGGCGCACCCTGGGAGGAGTGGCCGACGGGCACGGACACGGCGGGCAGGCCGCAGAAGTTGACGGCAATGGTGAAGCGCATCAGGTTGCCGGTCTGGCGCAGGTCCAGCTCCCCTGCTGCCGTGACGCCGGGCCTGCACGCGCGCGAAGGGTGGGGGTGGGCGGCGTCCGGAGTCCGTCCTCCCAACATGCAGGCCGCCATGATGCGGGCTGCCCCATGCCGTCCAGATCCAGGTAATCCAGAAATCCCCGCTCGTCCGACCTGTGCCAAGTTCTTACAGCGCCGAGCCTCAGGCGGACAGCGTTGGCCGTCCTCAAGCGCTGTGCCTGCAGGACCTCTAGGGTACAGGTCGGCTGCCGGGAGGCTCACAGGCTGCACGGCACAGTCAGGCAGGCGAGCTCACGGCACAGCATGCAGCCTATAGTGTGACGCGCTGGCGAGCTGAGCCCAAGCGCTGCGCACCCCTCACCTGGCCTAAATTTTCCGAGCACTAACCAGACCAGACAAATGCGATGTGAGGTGCACAGGGGCACACATGATCTCCGGCGCGGTGACGGCCACGGTAGGCGTGGCGACAAAGTCGACGAGCCGCTCGCGGAAGAGGCGCCGCACGTGCACCAAGGCGCGCGTCCTCGCCTTTTGCGCCTGGCTGAGGGCAGACGCACGGAGCCTGTGATAAATCGTTATCACCAAAACACATGCCGAGCGCTCCACACGCTCATCATTGCATGCCCTCCGGATGATTGCAATATGCATGCCGCTCGCAACCGGCAAGCAGCTGCCGCGCGGTAAAGTGCGTTGCCTGGCTGCAGGTCTTGTGCCCAGGCATCCCCAGGATAGGGTAGGGTAGGGAAAGCGCGCCTGGAGCAGGTCGGTGGCGGTGAAGCGCGCGGCGCACGCGAGCGTCACGCGCGTGTCGGGCTGCAGGCGCCGGCGCAGCGCGGCGCCACGCAGCGCGCCCGCGTGCGCCTGGCGCAGCTCGGCGCCGATGGTCACCAGCTGCGCCACGCGCGTCAGCTCCAGCTCGGGGATGCACACCGGGACGACCTGCGTGCAGCATGCGCCAGGGTGAGCGCCGCCGCGCAGGCCCCAACGGCCCCGGTGCACCTTTGTTGCTTGATGTTTACGCTTCAAAACAGACACACGCTTTGGGCGGCACGCGCGACGGCGCGCATGGCGTAGTACACCCCAGCGGCCAACACACGCTCCGATTCAATGAATCACGCCGGCCGTCAGCGCTCAGCGCGCGCGACCACATGCACTCAATGGACAGCGCGCTCGCTTAGGGAGTCGGCCGGATGGCGGGCGGCTGAGGCGCATGCGCGCCGGGTCGCCCCCCAGTGCGCACCTCGCACGCGCGCTCCTCCATGAGCCGCAGCGCATGGCGGCAGGCGGCCGCCACCTCGGCATCCGCGTCCTCGAACCAGCGCCAGAAGACGCCCACCCGCCGGCCCGCGAGCGGCGCCGCGCCGGCCGGCGGCAGGCGCGGCGGCACGCGGACGGGCGCGGGCTGCAGCGCCTGCTCGCCCGTGCCTGCGGCGGCAGCGGGGGCGGTGACGCCGGCCGTTCGCGGCTGCCGCAAGCGCAACCAGCTGCCACCGTCCGGCCCTGAACCACAGCCAGAACAAGCCTGCAGAGCGGGCAGTCTTTGCTCCTCTGCGCATAGCCGAGCAAGATGTGCTTTATCTTGAAGTGGAGCGGGGCAGGGCTCCCGAAAAGCACGCCACCTACAGCGGACAGGCCACTGATGGCGCCGCCCTTCCCGGCGCGTGCGCCACGCACGCCGGCCCGGCTGCGTGGCGGGGCGCGCCGGCGTTGCCGATGGCCGCGTGCACCAGCAGCGCGTCCGCGAGGCAGCCCGCGAGCGGCCCGACGGCCATGATGCTGAACGCGTTGGGCGGGCAGTGCGCGTGCGAGGTGCGCCCCACCGTCGGCCGCAGCGCCGCCACGCCGCACAGCGCGGCCGGCACGCGCACTGAGCCGCCGCCATCGATGCCTGGCGACACAAGCTCGGGGTCGGACCACTACCTCGATCAGCACAGCAGCCTTCCAGCTGACCCATCATAGCCCATGCGCGCACACTCCACTCCCAGCTCACGTCTGGCTGCTGCATAACGTCCACAGGAATGCTGGCCGCGACGCTCTGGCAGCAATGCCCCACGCTGCTCCGCGAGCGCACTGGCTCAGCCGCGAGGCAAGCGACTGGGTCCAACGCGTCAGTGGCGCAGCAAACACGGACGCCAGCCGCACTTGCTGCAGCATAGCCGCAGGAGGAGCTGCCAACGGGCATGGGCAGGGCAAAGCAGGCAGCCAGCCTGCGCGCTCTTCTGCCACGGCGAGCCAGCCACAACTCTGACAGCCTCGTGCGGCTGATTCACTGTGGCGTAGGCCGCGCACCCAGCGCAAATGTGCACACGCCCGCGGCGACCGCGGCGGCGCAGCCGCTGGACGAGCCGCCGCAGAAGCGGCCGGGGTCGTGCGGGTTGCGCGCGGTGCCGTGCGCGAGGTTGAGCCCCGTCATGCCGACGCCCACCTCGTGCAGGTTGGCCTTGCCGAGCAGGACCGCGCCAGCGGCGCGCAGCGCCGCGACGGCGGGCGCGTCCCCGTGCACCGCACGCTCGGTGCCCAGCTGCGGTCGCACCAAACCCTTTTTGATAGTTTACGATGCTTTATCTCTACAGCAATCCTGCACTTTTGTGCAAACTGGTAGCTGCCGCCGTGCACAGCTTGGACAGATGTCTGGCACGCCGCTGACCGATGGGCGCGCTACACAGCACCACGCAGGGCTGCACCACCGCCAGTGCACTGTGCTTGGCATGCCCTGTCTGCGCCAGCAGCACAGCTGCCGATCGATGGGGCTGTCCAGGCAGGGCATGCGCACGTAAGACGTGCCGGCAGTTGTAGGGTAGGGCAGGGCATCGATGCCATCGATGACTGCATATGGCACCCCATCGAGCACGGACAGCGGCGCGCCTGCGCGGAACCTGCGCACACCCCGAGCGATGCAGAGGCGTGGCGCAAGAGTCGAGGAGCACCAGGGAGCGTCCTGGAGTCAAACAGTTTTCTGACTTGTACCTGCCATCTGCCAGTGTTGACATCTTCTGGGCAATCATCCTCAAGCACACTTATGCTGGCAGGGTAGTGACAGCCTTGCAAAGACTCCGAGGCCCTGTGGGCATGCAGTGGACCTGGTCACATGTTGGCCACACTTTAAGTCCGGTGGTCCCCACCTGCGACCGCTGACATTGGAGAGGGTACAGCAGGGGCCGCACCGCGACGCCGACTCGGCGGCCTGCCGGCGCACGTCAGCGCGGTCGCACGCGATCAGCATGCGCAGCGGCGGCCTGCGCGCCTCGGTTTCGTCCACCGCGGCCAGAGCGGCCTCCGCAACGGCCGCGGGCGTGGCCGCCCCGGACACGTAGGCGGCGTGCAGGTTGCTGACGCTGACGCGCTCCCCGGCGCGCCGGGCCCGCGCGTCGCCGAACCCTGGCGTGCCGCACCCAGGTAAAGTAGTTGACCGGTGCAGCCCCTCACGCCGTGCACTCTTATCGTACGCAAGCCAGCTGTCACAGGCTGCCCCTGGGACGGCCTGCAGCTGGCACACGTGCGCGCTGCGCGACGGCGCTCGCGTTGGCCACAGCCCCACGCGCCGAGCCTTCAACAGGTGGCGCCCCGCGCGCCAAAGTGCTGGGGCAGGGCCGTACCCGGGATTGCCTGTGCGGCCTTCGCCAGGCGCTCGCGCGGCGCCAGGCCGCCTACGCTGGCGCCCGCGGCGCCGGCGGCGCCGGGCGCGGGCGGCGGCCACAGCGGCTGGAACGTGGGCGGCTCCGGCAGGTCCAGCTCGCGCATGGCCTGGCCGGGCGGCCACATATTCCCTCGCCCTGTCTCAAGTCGATGTTACTAGGCGCCCAGGCACCGTGACGGGGGTGTGACTGTGTGAGCTACTCTAAGATGACGACAGGGTGGGTTGACGCCTGCTTGTGCAAGGCGATCAAGCACGGGCGGACGGGCGCATGGAACCTGGACGGGCCGCCTGGTATTGAAGTTGCTTGGCAGCCCACACCCAGCGGCCTATTCTTGGCAATGCGTAGGCGTTACTGCGCACTTCCAAGGGCAAGCAATTAGGAAAGAGAATGCAGGGCAGCAGCAGTGCTCGACCGAGGCAGCACTTGCGGGATGCCGCTGTCGCGCATGGACTTGGCCCACAGCGGGCCGGCGAGCGGCGTGGAGTCCAGCAGCCATGTCACGCACGCCAGCGCCCAGCCTGTCAGCCGCGGCGCCCTGCACGCGCAAATTAGGGCCAGAATAAGATAAGCGTATGCATGCTGGCGCACGCTGGCAATGCATTTCAGCAGCCACGTCCCCGTGCAAGGTGCTCCCTGTCACCTGTGGCTCGTTTTCGGCGTCCTGCGACCGGTGCCTGCCTAGTCCCCAAGGAGAGCTCCCACGCTAGCGTAGTTCTGCTGGCAGCCAAATAGTGGAGCTAATCAAGAGATCCTGCCTACGCCAGCGCAGGCCTTGCGTATTCAGCCAACAGGGAGCCAAGCTTGCGGTGGAAACAGGCCTCCGCCACACTCGCCCACACTGCAGGAGAGGCGCCACTGGACTCCTGGCTCTCCAGTGGCCTGCCGCACTCTTGCACGTGCACGACGTATGCCCCTCGCGTCCAGCCTGTGGTGATCAGTCGTGTTGCAGGCGCCGGTGCTCACCGCAGAGCGCGCAGATCGTATGGCCCGTCGGTCACCTCCTCCGCGCTCAGCAGCAGCGTGCGGCTAGGTCCGGACCCCATAGCAGCGTGCAACGAAGCTCGTCAGAGTGCGGAGGCAGTGCAGGCGGTTTAGTGAGCCGCAGCGTGGCTGGGAAAGCACAATAGCAGCCTGATGCACACTTAACGCAAGTGCCAGGGTGTGAAGGACAGGCCTGACATTCCTAGAATGCACAGCGCAATAAGGAAGGCCTGCTTGAGACAGCGCTAGGCTGCATGAGAGATCAGCAATACAGGTGGATATTCACAGGTGTGCTGTACAGCCAATACCTCTGAACAAGAACTACTCACTGCGTGCAGGGAGCGCCAGGTACGCTTGTATAAAAAAGTTAATTCTCTCACTGTCCATGAGCGGGGTTGCAGACCCTATGAGGCTGTCGAAACACCGAGAGCGTGTCGACTCTAACATCAGTGTCTCCCACCTCCAACGCACTGATCGATCCATACAAGCTTGTACACACAACTCAAGTACACAACAAGGCATCTGCCGTAGCCGCTGCTCTGCGCTCACCTGCTGATTGAACGTAGCCCACTCGACTATCGCAAGGCAAGCGCCCGTGCTGCTTGGGCGACCTGCTTGATAGTGATGTCGTTGTAGGGGCAAGCGCCGGGCCTAGGTGCCGGGGTTGGCAGAAGCCCACAGTGCATCATGACGCTCAGAGCTGCCGGCTGCTCACGTCGCGGCGGGGCCTTGTGGCCAGCAGCACAGCCTCTGATGCACGACCTGTGCGCTTACAGCGCTGTCCAAGGGCGAGCGCAGCTGACGGAACGGGGTAGCAGGAGGTGGTTGTAGGAGTGGGACCCGGAGGTTTGCGATGGCCGTCCGGGGCCGCCTTCTGTATGCTGCAACAGTGGGCGAACGCGGCAAGGGCTGCTTTGCAGCTTGGTCCTGCGCATTTTTGGTGGGTTCATCGCGCCTGCAGATACTGCGCTGCGCTGCGCTACCGCAGTTGCTGGGCGGCCGCCAGTCCCACAGCTTGCAGCTGCTGCCGGCTGGCGCGTGGTAGGACTGAGCCAAAAAGCGGCCTGCGCGCGAGCTTCACTGAGCTAGTTTTGCAGGCATGCCCGCCACCTGACCGCCTGCGACCCCCGCGCGCAGGCACGCGCGTGCGCTGCGATGGCACGCCCCTGCAGCCGCGTGGCCGCGCTCGCGCTGCTGGCGCTCGCCGCGCTCTTGGGCATAGCCGCGGGGCAGCAGGCGGTGCCGGCGACGGGCAGCGCGACGCCGGCCGGCGGGCGGGACCCGGCCAACATATTCCACTGGGACACGCTGTCGCTGGGGCAGGCGCCCGCCGCGGCGACCATCCCGCAGATCGTCATCACGTTCCCGCTCGCGCCCGCCCCGGCACCGGTCAGCTATGCAGAGACGTACGCTTCCAGCCGCAGCAGCCCTGCCGCCGCTGCGCCCAGCCCCGAGGCGCCCAGCCCCGATGCGGGCGCGGACAGCGCCAGCGATGAGAGCAGCGACGGGCAGGACGCTGCGCCCGCGCCCGCGCCAGCTGCGCAGACTGCGGTGGTCGGCACGGGGCAGCTGCCGCAGCGCCCTGGCAGCCCGCCGCAGCGCCCCGGCCCGCCGCAGGCGCGCCCCACCAAGCCTCTGGCATACCGCCCGCTGCTTCTGTTGACATCAATCGCATGCAGTGTGTGCTGGCTCCGCTGCATGCACTGCCAATGTGTGTTGCAGCACTCACCCCTGCAAAGGCTGCAGGCGCGCCTGCGCCGCGTGGTATGCTGAGCAGTGTGTGTGCACAGAGCGCCCTGCTGACTGCGCGCGCCCTGCTGCAGAGCAACGACCAGGGCGACGCGCCCAACCAGGAGCGCAGCCGGCCCGTGCAGCCGCCGCGCCCGCCGCCGCGCGCGGTGCGCGCTCCCCAGCTCGCGCCCCTGCGTCCTCAGGCCAGCCCTGCATGGACCGTCTCCAGGGCGGCACGGCCGCGCGCGCTCCCCTCCTCGCAAGGAAGCGACCTGCCTGCAAGCTCGCTGCAGTGTGGACGACGCGATGTGAGCGTGGCGGGTGGCTGACTGGGCTGCCTGCGCCGCGCGCAGCCCCGCGCGCCCGCGCCGCAGTCCAACGTGACCTTCGCGGATAAGGCGCAGGCGGCCCTGAGCGCCGCCGGCGCGCTGCAGAAGGCGGGCACGGCGCTGTCCACGGCGGAGAGCGCCGCCTCGACCGGCAACGGCGGCCTCATCGGCGGCATCAGCGGCGCCATCCAGGCCGCGCAGGCGCGGCCCCTGCCTGCACCTGCACCTGCAACGCGCAGGCGCACGCGTGCGGCAACCCCTGGGCCAATCGCACGCCGCCTGTGTTGCGCGACGCGCCCGCGTCGGCAGCCCTTGTTCCTGACCGGACCGGAGCTGAGTCAGCTTTGCTGTAAGCCTGGGCACCGCCACTGTGCGCTGGGCACCGCACGGCCATCCAAGACATGCACTGCGGCGCGCTCGTCATGCGCTGGCCGGCCGCGTGACTCCACGAGGAGCGCTCTGAGGCGCGGCGGGCAACGGCGGCGCAGGCGGCTGGCAACGCGGCGCAGGCGCTGAACGCGGCCAAGGAGACTATCGTCGACGGCAAGGCCGTGCCCATCCCGACCACCGCGCCGTTCGCCAGCAACCCGGGCGCGCTGGGGACATACAGCGGCCAGGGCGCGTCCTACCCCGGCCAGAACCCGTACTCGCAGGGCAACACGCAGCAGGGCTACAGCCAGAACCCCAACGCCGGCTCCGGTTACGGCCAGCAGGCCGCCTACTCGGGCGCCAACCAGCAGCAGGCGGCGCAGCAGGGCTACGCCACCGGCGGGCAGCAGACCCGCGCGACGACGGCGAACAGCGCGCAGCAGAACAGCGCGCAGCAGGGTACTGGGCAGGGCGCCGGGGGGCAGCAGCAGGACTCGGGCATCCCCTGGGGCAAGGTGCTGGGCTCGGCGGCGTCTGCCGCGGTCAACGCCGCCACCGCGGGCCGGAGGCTGCTGCGGGAGTAGGCGCAGCAGCACTCCCCGCCCCCGCGCCGCCCGCCCGTCTGCAGGCCGGCGCAGGACTAGCTTTGCTTTCAGACTCCCCAGTCCGGCGCCGCGCCGCAGTGTGGCTGTGATGTTGAGTCCATAGATGTCTGTGTGGGTGCTGTGGGGTTTTGTAACTGGGGTCATTGGCCGGGGCGCGCAAGATGGTGGTTACGCTGTGCCTGCCCGCTCCAGGCCCGTCCTGTCGCTCGTTGCTCGCTGGCCAGCCCAAGGGGCATGACGACCGCTCGATGAGCACTGAAGTACAATGCTCTGTCTGTTATGATCAGCTTAGGCGGTACTTGCAAGCATCATGCAGCGCGCCCAAGTCGCATGCGCATCGCTACTGACCTGTAAATCATGGAGTCATGCGAGCATCTATATTATCCCAATCCCTTTTCCCTCTGCTGACAAGCATTCACTGTAGCATGTATCAACCTGACATACAGGCACAAACAAGTGCGGTGCCTGGACCCTGCAACAGCGTCAGCACGTGAACATCTAGAGCCTCCCTCCGGCGGCGCCACCCTTTAGCTCTGCACATGAGACCCGCCCTGTGCATGCTCCGCATCACGGCCTCAGTTGTGCTGACCCAGCCCAGCTGGCACCTGAGAAGCAAGGGCCGCCTGCCCAGACCCCACTGCTGTGCTGCCGGCGCTGCTCAGCTCGCGTGCCTCACGGCAGATGCTCCTTCTTCGCCATGTACGCCTTCCTGCATGCGCCCCAGTGCACATTCCGTGGACCTTTCATGCGTGAAAGGTCCACGCGCTGGCTGCTCCTGCACGTACATGCAGCAGCAGACAGCAAGGCTATACTCGGGTGCGGGGTGTGGAAACAAAGCCCGCACTGGTAGAAGCTGCCGAACAGCAGCGTGAACACGACCGCCTGCACGATGGCCAGCTCCACGACGATGCGCGGCCGGTAGTAGGGCGCGCCAAACACGCCGTACAACGCCTGCGCCTCCAGCAGCGCAAACTGCGCGCACGCGCGCGCGCGCGCGCGAGTTGGCTGCGGCTCTGGGCGCTCGCGCGCGAGTTGGCTGCAGCTCTGGGGGTGCTGGGGGCTCTGGGCTGCGGCTCTGGGCGCCCACGCATGCATTCGCCCTCCAAAGGAACAGGCAGAGGAGTGGGCGCGCGCACGCGTGCGATTACCCTTCACAGAACAGGAAGAGGGGAGCAAGGGGATGGCGATGCCCTGGCGGCACCTGGACCAGCTGCGCGATCGTGATGGCCTTCTTGACGCGCTGGCTCACGCGCACGCCGGCGCTGCTCGCAAAGTAGTAGCCGTACCTGGCAGCGCACGCGCGCGCGTCAGGCCCTGGTGCGCAAACGGGGCGGCGCACGCGCGCGCGTCAGGCCCCTTGTGCGCAGACGCATCATGCAGGGTGCAGCGTGCGTCGCACGCCCGGCAGTCCCTGGCGCGGCGCTGCCCTCATGGCGCAGCCAGAGGGCTACAGCGGCCTGCCCCTGTCTGGTGGCTGACGCACCGCTGCTAGCTGAGCAGGCCCCGGGTCTGCGCGGGCCAGGGGCGGCGGGCGGCGGGGGCGCGCATGGCGACGTGCACGGCCGAGTTGAGCGCGCAGAGGAACCAGACGTCGCCGCCGGGCGCGAAGCAGATGGCGGCCCACCAGCAGGGGAAGAAGGTGGACGCGTGGTGGTACACGTGCAGCAGCGTGATCTGCCGGTTGTTCTTGCGCGCCACCATGATGGCCGTGTCCACAAACTCATACGCCTGCGCGCCGCAGCGCGCTCTGTCCCTTCCCCAACCCTAACCCTATGCTTGCGCTTGCGCAGCACCATGATGGCCATGTTGACAAAGCCGTGCGCCTGCCCGCGCATGTTGGGACTGGAGCCAGGACGACAGGCGGGAGGCGCCTCGACTGACACAGATCGCAGCACATGCCTCTGTGGCCCGCTGCTGGCGGGCGGTGCAGTTGCCAGCAAGCGCATTGCATGCTCGCACACGGGGGCATGTGTACTGTGCATTCGCATGACAATGGCACGCTGTCCTGTCTGCTTTGCAACCAAGCACTGGCACGCGCAGAGACTGGACGACATGCAGAGAGTGCGGCCGGCAGGGAGGAAATGCCTGTCTTGAGACAAGGGTTCCGCATGTGCCCCTACCTTGCTCAGGTAGTGCACCCAGATCACCACCGCCAGGCGCCGACCGCTGTCGCTGAACTCGCCCTGCTCCGCCAGGTTGCCCCACAAGTGGCCGCCAGGCCTGCCCCAGCCGAACGTGCGCCAGGACTGTGCCCCGCCACAGGAGCCTGCTTCAGGCTCCCGGGCCGTGGCAAAGCTTGCTTGGGATTTAACAAGAGGCCAGCGCACCTGCGTAACTGTCTGCACGACCATCCACAGGCTCAGCAGGGTCATGAAGAGGTTGTGCGCTTGCACCAGCGCGCCAATCTTGGCCGGTTTGCGGCCGCGCATGTAGTTCACACCCAGGTGCACGCCCAGCACATCTGCACGGCACTGCCAGTTCGCGCGGCTGCGAGCGGCGCTTGCAGGCTGTGTGCCCGACGGCGGGGCGACTTACAGCAGATCGTCAGCGCGGCAGCGGTGCGCCAGTGCGTGAGCGGCCAGCTTGACGTGCGCGCGTCTGCGGCACCGCACACGCTTACGCCTTCCTTACAGCTTGGTGCGCGCCAAGCCTGATGGAAAGTGGAGGCCGCGCACCATAGTAGTTCGGCCCGACAAGGTGATCCACGGCCGCGCGGAGCGCCAGTGCAGCCATGTCCGCACAGATCTCCGGCTTAACACAGCAGACAGGCGCGCGAAGGCACTTACACTGCTTTACTGCACAGTGGAGCTTTCAATTTGCGTGCCCAGGTCATTGGTATGCGAGTGACTTTGCTGATGCCTGCTCTGCTGGTCAGGACCTGCCGTGCTCGTTGCCGGCTTGCAGAGGAGCTGTCGCGTCCTAGCGCTAGGCGCTTGGTGAGAGGCCAGTTGTACAAGGTTGGCGGGCAGCGGCGACAAGACGATTTCGACAACTCATGATATTATTTCTTGCCTTGCAAATTCATGTCAAAGTTATGAAGCAGGTAGGAGCCTTTTGAAGGCCGCAGACACCATTCCTTCCTGCCTGTGCAATCTGCAGAATCGCGGGGGCCAGCCGCTGAAGTCATAGTTGTAGTTGTACCACGCGTTCTTTTCACAGCCTGCTGTCTCGCACTGCGGGCCAGCGCGATCGGTGGCCCGCCAGCAGGCCAGCTGTATGCACACCAGAGGTCGTCAGGACCAGCGCGTGCAACGAGGGCTGCACTCAGCACAGCCTCCACCGACAGAGCAACTTTTCAAGCGCACCGGCTGCCCTGGCTGCTGACGCGGGCGCGGCCTGTTGCGGCTGGGGACGAGGACGCATCGCGCTGGCCTGGGCTGGCCCTGCCCCCACCAGCCAGTCCGAGCCGTGGGAGAGGACCCAGCTCTTGCTAACCGTGCACAGGCAAGCACAACAAGCATACTCATCATATACCACGCAGGCAAGCAGAGCACTAGCTAGCCTTGGTTGGCTAGGGCTCGTATGCTCTGCTCAGCGGTGAGGGCTGAGGGGTGCCGCAGCCCACCTACCACTGGCGCACGGCCGAGTCGCTGCCAGGCAAGAGCGACGCGCCAGCACGGAGCGGCTGAACGTGACCAGCAAGAGCGTGGATTTGAGTACAAGTCTCGGCACACAGCACACCAGCCCACCACGGCCCCGCTCTGCACACAGCACTTCTTTGTTCCACCTTGGTGTTTTGCCGTCCGCGAGAACAGCAGATGCTCACCAATGCTCTCTTCTTCTTCTGGGCCAAGGTAGTCCTGCCGAGCAGGAGTTACATGCAAACAGCCACTCCTCGAGGATCTCCTTGCCCGCTATCATCATGTGCCAAGACAACAGAGAGCCTGGGTCGTCGCTTCGGGGCTGGGGCCAGCATCGCCCCTAGCCCGGGCAGCGCTGTGTGGCCTCTGCCTTGCGCTGCCTGTGAAGTTCACGGTGTCACCGCCAGACACCGGCCTGGCAGTCAGAGGATGATCACGTGCATATATCATAACAGCGACAATCACACACCCACCTTCCGCACACACGCACATGCGCGCACATGTGCACACTCACGCGGCAAAAGCACACGCACACAAATGCACAGACACAGACACTTGCACACACAAAAACCTCATACGGTACCAGACATGCACGCTGTGCATGCACACACACGCGCTCTACACTGCACTCCGCTTACACAGCAGCTTGCGCCAACCCCGCAGGCTGAGCTTGCGCCTGGGAGAACAGCCTGACAAAGTCGTCCTCGGCCAGCACGCAGCCGACCTCTGGCGCGTCTGTGCTGGGAGAGGCACCCAGGGTCATGTCCAAAAAGAGCGGCAGCGTGTCCGCTCGGCCGTCTGCAGTGCACACTGCTCGTCAGGCCGTGCACCTTTCCCCCTCCCTGGCAGGGAGCAAGGCGCACGGCGGGTGCGCGGTGCGGGTGTGAGCGTGGCATACCCGGAGCGACGATCGGAGGCCAGGCGGGCGGGGGCGCCACCCAGGCCCCGCGCTCGCCGGACATGGTGGGAGCATCAACCCACATGTGCCGGCGGTCTGATGCAAACGACTGGAGGAACTGCCGGGCGCGCACCACGCGGAAGCGCCTGCAACGAGCGCACGGCAACTGCCAGGGCTGCAAGCAGGTGCTTGCCACACATGAGCAGGACAGCCTTGCCTTTGCAACGCACAGGTACTGCGTCACAGCGTCATGAGGAGACATGGCACAACGCCAGGCCAGTCTACTGGCGAGTAACGTGCAGTACACGGAGCACCGCCGGCGCACCGGCGGAACTCACGAGGCAGGGCGGAGCAGTCCCGCAGGGCGCACTGCACCCACTCGCTGAACGCACAGGGCAGTGGCAGCGTGCTGCGCGCACCGCACATGCTGCAGCTCACTCAGTGAGCCACAGACTGCTGTGCCCGCATGCAGCGCCCAAGCCCCGCGCATGCCTGTCCAGGTCCCAGACGAGAGTGCGTCGGCCGGCTAGTGCGTCGGCCCGCCTCTGCAACAGGAAAACGTGGTAGTCCCAGCAGACCATGTTATCTCTTGCCTTTCCGCCAGCGCGCTGTTTCCACAGGAACACCTAGGCGCGTCACCGCACTTTGAGGCCCGCCGGCAGCTCTGACATGAGGTTGCCGCGCCTGACCCGTACGTGAGCTGCACCTGCCTACTGGGGTTGGACACAAAGACAGCAAACCACTCCTCATCTCCTGCGCTCGCCGCGCCCAGCTCCTGGCACAGCCAGTACACGTTCTCCTCGCAGTAGCTCGGGTGGTAGCGGTGTGAGGGAGTGCCCGGCACGCTGGCCATGGTGAAGGCTCATTGAAGCCGAGAGGGCGCTCACTACTTTTGATTTGAGCGCTCTTCTTCTTGTAGACCTCAATGGCTTTTCGAACCTCCTCCGAACCTTTGTTTGGCTGTAGCTTGCCAAACCGCGTGAGACAAACCAGGCCTGGTCCTCGCAGGCGGCCTGGCCGAACCTGCTGCCATGGGCGTGGACGAGCAGGCTGTCGCAGCGCCGGCAGCGCCGGCGGGCGTGCAGGCCGCGGTCAACCTAGAGCGCGACCTGCCGACCAAGGCGCAGCTGGTCTTCCGGCCGCCCGGCGCTCGGTGTGGGGCGTGGCACCACACGCCCTGGTGGCACTGTGCGCCCGGGCCCAGGTGCTCTGGCTGGCCGCAGAGGCCTTGCACTCTGACGAATTCTCCCCGTTTATGCCCATACCCGCAGAAGACCAGTAAGCTTTGCCTGGGTTGTCTGTGGTGCTGCAACGCACGTGACGCTGTCTGCGCTTTGTGCACAGGGCGGATCATATACAGGGGTGCAGTGCCCAGGTCAACCGAGAGGAGGGAACAGGACGGAGGACCCTCCTGCCTCCAGTCAACTCTGGTCGAGCTCTGCAGGTGTGATGCACGACCCGTACGAGCGCGTGAACGTGTGGAGCCACCTCCTGCCGGGCCTGGCGTTCCTGGTGCTGGGGTGCGGCGCCCCGCCACGCGGCACCCTCCCCTGCTGACCTGCTCCTGCCTCCTCCCGGCTCCTGCGGAGAGAGTGGCCACCCGCTCACCCGAACGGCCTACCCTTTGCAGGCCGGCCGCGTCTCGGCCGGCCCGCCCTATGTCGAGGGCGCGCGGGCTCCCACAGAGGCCGCCGCGCGGCCGCAGGGCGGCCTCGTACCTGGGCCTGACGGTGGGCGCGGAGAGCGTGTGGGTGCACAACCCGCTGGGCATCTTCTGCTTCTGCGCCGCCTGGACGCACCTGGGCTCCGCGGTCACCCACGTCTGGCCCGACAGCTTCACCCTGGCGCGCCGCCCCCCCACGCGCTGGGGAGGCGCCGGGCCTTCGCAAGCTGTCACACCCCGCTCGCGCGCTGCCCAGCCTTTCTAACAAGGCGGCGCGCGCTGGTGGAAGCGTGGCCGGTGGCGCGCCGCCGAGCCTGACCGCTGTCGACCTCGGCGCCGCTCTGCTGCTAGTTCAGCGGTGGGTGCCTGTGCCACTATCGTTCTGCTGGCAAGCGCAGGTGGGTCGACTGCATGCGTTTCCACCCTTACATCCAGGAGATTTCTCTGGGTGGGGTTTGTTGGTGCCCACTGGCAAGCGCCTGATCCTGCGGGCGTGGCCCCGGGCCCTTCCTCTTGAGCCGCTGGGAGGCGTGGGTCAGCAGAAGCGCGCAGCATGCTCCTGGCCGGTGACCTGAGGAAGCGACCCTGCGCGCGCGCAGGAGAAGCTGGACCACCTGGGGATCGTCGTCCTGATCCTGGGCACGCCCGTGACCGCGCTGATGGCGCACGCGCGCGGCGGCATCCCCGCCGACATTAAATACATTTTTGCGGGCCTGCTCGGCGCCGCGTTCCTGCCGCCGGCGCCGCGCGTGGCGGGCTTCGCCGTGGGCGTCGCGGCCATGGTCGCGCTGCACTTCCGCGTCATCATGAACGCCAACCTGGCGGCGCAGCTTGCGCTGTACGCGGCCGGCGGCGCCGCTTTTCTGCGGTGAGGCCTGCTATCGGCGCCTGGGAGTGAGGGTGTGTAGGGCTACGGTGGGGACGGCCAACGCAGCGGCGCACCTCGCGCTGTGTGTGGCGGCGCCGCCTGCCCTGTCTTGGTGGTGGCAGAGGGAGAGGAGTGGAGGGTGGGGCAGGGGTGACCAGCTCGGCGGCGCAGATCGCGCTGTGCATGGCCGGCAGTGGCCTTCCATGATGGATGCCTCACAGCACTGCTGCAGTGACATCAACAGGGCTGCACAGTGAACGGCAATTGCAGTGCATAGGAAAGCGACGAGCTTACAGCGACACGCCCTGCTGCAGCACACATATTCATGTACAAACGTGCACCTGAAGCAAGGCCCTGCTTGCACTGGAGCGACAGTCTGCAAGTTGAAGGTGCCCGTTGTCGGCGGTGCCTGTCTGCGCACGGCCTGGTGGTGTGCAGGGCGTCTCCTCACATGTGCGCCCGAGCCTGGTGCGGGGTAGACGCCGCGCAGCAGCTGCTGGCCAGCCCGGCGCCAGCACGACGCGAGTGCTGTAGCGGCGCACGCGGTGGGGCGCCAAACCCTACCTAGCCTCACGCCGGGCGGCGCGCAGGAACGGCGGCCACGCCAAGCGGCCCGTGTTCCTGAGCGACCACCATGTGCTGCACTACACGGTGACGCTCGCGTGCGGCCTGCACGTCTGGTACATCCTGTCGGCCATGCGCGCGTCGTGAGCGGCCTGCGCGTCTGGTACATCCTGTCGGCGCATGCGCGCGTCGTGAGCGGCCTGCATGTCTGGTACATCCTGTCGGCCATGCGCGCAGCGTGACCGCCCGCAGCGCGCGCCCGGCCCATGCAGCATGGCATCGCGCAGGGGCCAGTCTGTTCCCTGGCGCTTCTGAACTTATGCATTCGCTTGTGACGTGGCCTTTGCTGCGCTCAAGCTGTGGCTGCTGCGCGTGCAAGGTTGTTGGGCTCCGCACGAACATTGTTTGGCTCATGTGGCCTCATAGCTGGCTCATCAGCGTGTGTTTCGACATGGTGAGGGTGGCCTGGGGCATGTGACTAGCTATCAGGATGTCTGTTACAGCAACGCTCTGCGTGAGCGTGCATTGTATCTTTCTGGGCAAGAAAGTATGGCTGGACAGAGGATGTGCCTGCTCCTTGTGCATAATGCGCAAGCCTCATTGCATGTGTCTGCGTTGCGCTCAATAATATTAGGATGCGATGGCCAGGACTTTCTGCTCAAGTGTCGGATTTGGGCCATTGTGCTGCATATGGCATTCCTGTCTCTGCTCAGTAGCGCTGTGCACGACCTCGAGGCGGCGGAGCTTCTGGCGCCGCCCGCTGCAATCTGGCATGCCTCAGGCTGCGCCCGAAGCGCATGGTATGCATTGGGGGTGGGGTGGTCAGGCTAGAGCTCACAGTGCACTGCACATGGAACGGAATTGGAGGTGGGATTATTATGCGGTGTAGTAAACCAGATGAACTTCAACGCTGGGATGCATGTAAGCACGTCCCTGTCCAAGCGGCGGGCACCCTGCTCAGAGAGGCAGCAATACTCAAGTGCAGCATGCAGGACGTGCACCATGGCCCCTTGCCTTTTATATGCCTGCCGCTCGCAGCTGCGCCCGAATGAAAGTCGAAAAGCAGTGCAGCCCTGGTCATGAACCAAATGCAATTTGCATAAAGTCGTCGTTTTCGTGAAAGCCTGTAAGACAGCTATAGCCGGTCACGCGCCTGCTGCCCACGCACCGCAACTCCGCGCCCGCCCCCGTGGCCGCCAGTGCTGGCGCAGCAGGCGCTCTGGTTACAGGGACAGCCTGTACGGTGCTGACCAGCCCAAGCGACAACGGAAACCAGCGCCGTACACTCGGGGCGCCCATGCGGGGGCGCGCGCCCCCGGCCCCGGCAGCCCTGCTTCCTTTGCCGCGTGCCGGCCGCCGCGCACGCAGCCCTTGGCCGTGCAGCCAGCGCACAAAACCTGCGTCCGCCCTTGAACCAGGGCGGTACTATACTAAAACCGTGTGTTCGCGGTCCTAAGAAGGCCCGCACAGCACCATAGTAGCCGCGCGCGCTCGGGCCCGCATGCGGCCGGACAGCTCCGCTTCACGGGCACTTCGACATGTGCGCGGCGCCTGGCGACAGGCGCCGGGTTGCCAGGGGCGGCAGCGCAGCCAGCAGCACACGACCGCCCCGGCGTGTCCGCACCCCGGACTCGGCCAGCTCTTTGCCGCGCGGTCGCACCATGCCCCAACACCAACTTTATAGCACTTCGACAACATGCTTGCAACATTGGCCCCCGGGCCAGGTCGCTGGCAGCGCTGCTCGTGATGCCGCGCCCGTCCCCCTGCCAGCGCGGTGCTCGCCCAGCGCTCAGTGCTGGCCGTTGGCCGCGGCGCGATCAACGAGGTCCGGGGTCACGGGTGCCGGCGCGGCCGGCGAGCCCTGCGGGGTCTCCTTGCCCTGCGGCGACGCCTTGCCCTGCGGGGTCTCCTTGCCCTGCGCGGTCTCCTTGCTCGGCGGGGTCGCCTTGCCGTACTTGTCGGCCGTCGAGTTGGCCTGCGCGCGCGGGCGAGCCCGCCATGGCTCAGCGGCACGCCCGCTCGGCCAGGCTGCCGGGGCTTTGTCCTCAGCACCTCGGCACAGGGCGCAGCTCGGCTCATCCATGAGCTGTTCCGCAGCCAGACACTTTCTCCAGTTGTTTTGGCAACCTTCTCACACCGCATGCACACAGCCCGCTTGCCCGGCACAGCTCGCGCCCTCCAGCAGCGCCCAGCACCGCTCCCAGGACGCCTCCGCTCCGCCCGGCGCGCGCATGCCGGGTTCCCAACTCGAGCAGCGCCCGGCGCAGCCTGCGCGCGCCGCGGGGCCTGCGTATGCAGGAGAGGAAATAGGGTTTCGCAGCGCCGCGCGCACCTCCAGGTACTTCCAGACGCACTCCAGGTTGCCGTTGACCATGTGCGCCCAGGCCGCATGGCGGTTGTCGCGGATCGACCGCCGCGCCTTCCAGACCGCGCTGTTGCACTTGAAGCCGCTGCCGAAGCCGACCTGCCAGACGACGTCGCCGGCCGCCACGCCCTGGCACGCCTCAATGTACGACAGCGCGTACCAGACCGACGCGGACGACGTGTTGCCGTACCTGCGCGCGCGCGCGCAGGCGCCGGCGCATCGGACTGCAGCTGCAGCAAAGCTACTTGCGCAGTGCGGCACCCCTGCTAGCCCCCTGCACGCCATCCCGCGGCGCGCTCGCGACCGCCGGCGTTGCCGCAGGTGCGTGATGCTTGCACATGCGAGCTATCTCACTCAAGGCTGCTGCGGCCATGTTGAGGCCTACAGCAGAAACTTCTGCCTGCAGCATAGAGGACACAAGGATGCTACGGAGCTGCATAGCGTGGCCTGAACTAACCCGAAAAGCTGCACGTCAGGTATGGGCGGGCGGCGGGCCGGCACGCACCAGTACAGCGAGTTGAAGGACGGCTCCACCTGTCTCCTGTCCAGGTTCAGCTGCTTGCCCAGGCCCTCGATCACGCCGCGGCCGCCTGCGCGCCCCGCTCGCGCGGCGCTCAGCCACCAGGCGGCGCGGCTCGGCACAGGCACCGGGCACAGCAAGGAAACCAGTACTGCCTGCAGCACAGGCTCATAACCCCCTGTTGCATGCAAACCTCCGCCCAAGCAACAGGCGCATGGCCCGCACACACGCCGCACGACCCGACCACGCGGGCGCCCAACCGGCCCCCAGCCCGCGCCGGCCGCGTCACGCACGGCCGCGCGCCCTGCGGGAGCCCCAAGGGTGTAGGGTTAGGTTTAGGGTTCGCGCCCGCGTGCAGGCAGAAGTGGTCGAACGCGCGGCGGAAGTCCGGCACGTACGGCTTGCGCTTCAGGCCGAGCAGCTTGCGGCCGGCCAAGTTGGCCGCGAAGCGCGCCTTCTCCGCCAGCGGCAGCACCAGCGGGCCCAGCTTGGTCAGGTTGCGCTCCAGCGCGCGCCCGGCCACCTTGACCAGGTCGCGGTTGAGCTCGACGCCGACCACGCCGGCCGCGTCCTCGCGCTGGTACACGCACCTGCGCGCGCTCTGCTCAGTGAGTGCATGTGTGATATAATGAGTGCATGTGACCTGCGCGCGCTTTGTCAGGTGAGTGATGTGATGGGTGCATGTGACCTGCGCGCGTGCCCGTGCCGCGCTCGTGAGGCGGGCGGCCTGGCGCCGCGCCGCCGCAGCCTTGCACCCGCCGCAGCTGTGCGCCCGCGCGTGCGCCTGCGAGCCGTGGGGCGCGCGGGAGGGTGTCGCCTTGATGCTGCCGCGCTGGTCAGAGCCAGCTCATTCCCCGAACTCAAGGGCAATGCACAAACCATGGTTGGCACGCAAACGCCACCATGCACGCATTGCCTTACATTGAGCTCACAGACACAGGCGCAGCACCGCGCTCTGCCCTCACAGCGCATCGGCAGGGGCGCACCGGTACGCCTTGTCGTCGGCGCCCAGGTGCACGCGCACGACGTGCTGCAGCTCGTACTTGGCGCGCGCGGCCTCGTCCATACGGTTGGTCAGCACCATGGCCGCGCCGCCCATGCGGAACAGCGTGTTGGGGATGAGCATGCTGCGGTCGCTGCCCAGGTACCAGTTCTGCGCGCCGCGCCGCTGTTGACATCGAGGCGCAGCCCACACGGAGGCGCAGTCCATGCGGGACGCGGCGTGGTGAGCGTGTGCATGCCGCAATAGCAGCCAAGGTACTGGATGTTGAACACGGCGCGCATGCGTCCAGGGGCTGCGTGCACGCACGGCTCAGGCTGGTAAGCCTGGGCTAGCAAGGTGAGCTCGCTGGCTAGGACACGCCCTGACCGGGCGTGCACCAAGAGAAAGCGTGGAACTGCTGACACTGCATGAATCAGCTTCGACCGCGCCAGCAAAGAGCGGGCGTGCATGCGCACGGTGTCCTCGGCCGACGACGCCGCCGGTGGCGTCGGGGTGCACCCGGGCAGCCCGTAGCCCTGGCCCTTCCCTGCCTAGACACCCTTGCTCGGCAGCAGGCGCGCGCGCGCCTGCGTGATGTTCTCGGTCGACACCACCAGCGCGTACTTGCCGGGCTCGGTGCGCAGCAGGCGCTGCGCGAGGCCGATCGCGATCACGCCCGCGCTGCAGCCCATGCCCGCCAGGTTGAACGAGAGCAGGTCGCTGCGCATGCGGAAGTGGTTGGCGATCATGGCCGACAGCGACGGCGTCGGGTTGAACAGCGAGCAGTTGACGACCAGGATGTCGATGTCCTTGGCGGCCAGGCCTGCGCGCCGGCGGGGGAAGCTCAGGGTGTGGAGTGTGCCATCAGCGCTGGGCCGGTCCGTGCCGGGCCGAGCCGCGCCGAGCGGGCTTGGAGCCCACCCACGGCCGTAGCCGTTGCTGTGGCCTTGCGTCCTGGAGCCCACCCACGGCCGTGGCCGTTGCTGTGGCCTTGCGTCGGGGCTGGGGCGGATGAGGCTTGCGGCATAGCACCGCATGAGCACCATGGGCCTCACCTCCCGCCACAGGTCACGGGAGGAACAGTCTGCTGCTTCTACCCTGTGCACTGCACTCAACTCTCTAGCACAAGTCTTGTGCAAAGAGGTTCCTGTTCTGGCGGTGGCTGCAGCACGGCCGCCTGCCTGCCTGCACCCCAGTCGTCGCACCAAGGCGCTCCAGCACCCCCACTGCAGTCCCAGCCCGCACCCCGCCCAGCCCCGCATCAAAGCACACGTCCACGGCCCCTCACCTGGCCCTCCCTCCTGCACAGGGGCGCCGTCCCTGCATCCCTGCCCTCCTGCGCAGGGGCGCCGCACCGGTGCGCTCCAGCACCTCAGTGACCGCGCCGAAGAGCACCATGCGCGCCTCCTCGCGCGCGTGCTCCATGCTGACCTCGGGCGGCTCCAGGTGCAGCGAGGGCGGCAGGTAGGTCTCGTCGCTCAGGCCGTTGCGGTGGCTGATGCGCCCCTGGAACTCCAGCGCCTCCTCCGAGAACTTCTGCGCGCGCGGAAGGGATAGGGTTGGGCCCCCGCCCCCCGCGCGCGTCAGCCCCGGCGCTCTTGGGGCCCGGCTGGCTGCGGGCGGCGGCACCCGGCTGCCAGCGTCCGACCGCGGGCGGCAGCACCCGAGCCAGCGGCTGACAGGCCGCTCGCGCTGGTACAGTGCTTGTCAGTGACCAGGCAGCCAAGCCGCCCGGTCCCTGGCCCGCTGGCCCTGGGTTGCAGGCGCGCAGGCGCGGCCCGGCCGCGCACGCCAGCGCCGCGACGCGCCGTAAGCGCGGCCTATGGGCGCGCACCCCGAAGTCGCGCGAGCCGCGCAGGAAGCCGCCCAGGTCGACCTTGTACTCGTCGGGCGGCTTGTAGCAGGCAAAGTCCAGCAGGTAGCAGCGCGCGCGCTCGCGCCGCCACGCGACGACCGCCGCCGCCGCGAGCGCGAGCGCCAGCAGCGCAGGCAGCTGCGCGGCGCCGGCGGCGTCAGGTCACCGGCGGCCCTCTGGCGGGCATGCACAGCGCGGCGGGCAGCACAGCGCGCGCGCTGGCGGTCGCGTTGCAGCCGCCGCCGGCTGCGCTTTCGGGCGACCTGGCCGTGCTGCATTGCACCCATACGCGACCGGCCCGCAGAGCGGACTAGAGCGGGATAGCGCTCCCCCCACCTATGTGATCTGACCCGAGCGGGCCGCTGCTGCCGCCCCGCGTGTCAGCAGGGCGTGCCGCGCGCAGAGGTGCACAGGGCAGGCGTGCAAAGAGTACGGTAGGTCTGCTCACAGACCTCCCAGAATGGGCGCAGCGGATGTGTGGAGCACACCCCCGCCCGAGACTCCGGCAGCTAGCTCAGCAAGTGCCTGGCATGCACAGCAGCAAAGCACAGGCCGGGGGGCTGCAGCAGCCGCGCACCAGCGCGATCTGCATGCCAGCGGCCGCCCCATGCGCTTGCTCCGCCCAGCTCGGCAGCCGCGCGCTGATCACCTCTGCCTGCGCTCCACGCATGCATGTTGTCAGAACAGCGGGTGCGCGCGGCGGCGACGCTGACGCGTAGGCGGGCAAAGTGCAGCGCAGGCGCAGGCGGGCGGCTCTCGCACCAGGCCGCCCAGCAGCGCCACCGACGCTGCCGCCGCTGCCACGTACGGCGTTCCAGCCATCAGCATGCATGCCAGCTTTGATCGCCGAAGCGCGCCTGCGCCGCAGAGTTATGCGTGATCAGACCAGCCCGACCAGCTGGTCGACTGTGGTACACGCTGCCCGGTTGGTGCGGTCTCTGTAGCGGCCGGCACTCGGCACGCCAGCGAGACAGTCACGCACAGCGGCCCGCACAAAGCGCGAGATGGTGGCAACCAGCAGCCTGCATCCCTTGGCTGCCTCTCCGCGACACAGTCCCAGCTACCGGTCTCCGTCCTACAGCTATCGGCCTGGCCGTACAGCCCCCGGGTCACGCCGAGCCCAACTGAATTCTGGTTCCAACCCCGGCCGGCGCCAGGTGTCTGGATTGTAGCCGCACCCGCGCCGGCAGTGCTCCTGTCGCCATCATCGCCCACAAGGCGGGCCCGCTCGGGCGGTGCGTGCTGACACATCTGCTCCCAGCCGCAGCCCCGCCTACGCCAGCCACCTTGCTCGTCCCACTTTCGCGAGCCGCCCTGTCCCAAGAGGCAGCAGCCTGGCTTGCTGGCGAAAGGGGTGGAGGGGAGAGGTGCACCGAGGGCCTGATCAGCGTCCCGAGAGGAAGTAGTCCAGAGTGAGTAGCAGGGTATTCATAGGTTCCTAACCCCTATCATAGGACTTCTCGAGGCGCTTGAGACCCGCTAGTCCCTGTCAAGCATGCCAGGCACACGGGAGTGGTAAACCTGCGTTCACGGTGCACAACGGACGGTTTTTGCAGCCAGCCAAAACATGTTGCACCATGCACAACAAGGCGGCAAGTGAACAAGTATGCTAAGCCTTACGGTTGACTGCAGCACGCAGACGCAGCTTGCGCACGTTCCGGACTTATGCAAAGGCCGGCACACGCTGCCTCGCGACAGCGTACTGTTGGCAATCAGTTGAGACCGGCAGCTTGCAAGGAGCCTAAGCTCTGCGCTCGCACGCCGCGACAGGAGCCGACGAAAAGTCCAGCAGCACGCCCGCAGCCCAGCGCGCAGCTCATGCCTTGCATGAAGGCTTCCGCGAAGACTAGCGGCGCAGCCACCAGGCTTGGTAGCTCACATGTGGCAGTCGGGCTCCACTGCGTAGCAGTACGCTCGCAGCCTAGGAGCTACACACAGCAATTTGCAAGGCACTCTTAGACCAGTGCTGCAGTTGCACTGCTTGGACTAGCACTGGCGCCTGCAGCCCGGCACAGCGCTCCCATTGCATTTTGGGCACAGTCATTTTGGGCACAGTCAAACCGCTGGTACCGCGCTGCGGCCCCTGCCACCCCGAGCGTACCAGCGACGCCCCCGGCAATCCGCCGCGGCCAGCAGCGCCGCCCGCTGCCTCACGCGCAGCTCAGCGACACGCCCGGCGGCAGCGCAACGCGGTGCCCCACAAACTTTATGTGGCAGATGTCGATGTTGGGCTCCTCGTGGTCGTCCCCGAACAGCTCCATCAGGTTCTCCTGGTCGACCAGCTTGACGAGCACCGCGTTGCCCGCACGGCGGCGGTCCAGCCTGATGTGCAGCCTGCGCGCGCAGTACTACTGCCTTCACCTGCGGTTCTTGCAGCTGTGCAGCCACTGTAGACATCCAGGTTAGGCCGCAACCATGCACCCAACGATCGGCCACAAGACTGCTGGAGCTCGGACGGTGCCTGCGGCCCGGCCCTCCGGGCTACCTGCCACCTGCGAGCCGCGGAGCAGCCAACCGCGTGCGCCCTGCCAACAGGGTCTTGCACATGCATGGGTGTTCAGCCCCGCCGCATGTGACCCTCGGAGTCGACCCCGGTAGGGCTGCGAGGGCGGGGCCGCACGCGTTGCGGCCCTCGGTCAGGTTGGTGCCCATGTGGCCGTCCAGGCCATCGAGGTCGGCCTCCATGTCGAGCACGTCGCCGGCCTCGTCGTCGGCCGGCCCCTCGCCCTCGCTGCCGTCCCCGGCCTCGCCGCCGGCCTCGGCCTCCAGCAGCGCCTCCCCCTCCGCGTCCGCCTCCATGTCGGACAGGTCGGACTGCGGCCACGGCAGCGACTCCCCGCTCTCAGACAGCCCCAGCTGCTGCGCCGCTGCGTCGCTGTCTACCGTGCTCGCGGCCGCTGTGCGGACCGCTATATCCAATATGCCGTGAAGGGCCGCCATGTGGTGCGCGCCCTGCTCCGCGGGGCTGCCGGAGGCGCCCGCGCCCGCGCCGGCACTCGCGCCCGGCGCGGCCGCAGCCGCCGGGCCCGCCCCGGCAGCCCCACCGCCCCATGCGCCGTCGCCCTGCAGGCTCGCCTGCAGGGCGTCCTGCGATGGGCCAGCGCCGTTGCCCCCGCCCGCCGAGCCCCCCGCAGCCGCGCCGCCGGGAGCGCCGTTCGCAGCGCCGCCGAGGATCCCGGCCGCCACCGCTTGCAGGGCGGCGTACGCCTGCGCCCCCCCGCACCGCGCTAGTGTGAGCCGCCATGGATGGACATGCAGAAGCGCCAGGCACCAGCTGCGGCGTTGGCCCTCTGCTCGACCCATCGCACACCATGCACCCTGGCGCGGGAGCGCTGCGGCAGTGCATTGCACATCCAGCGCGCAGGGCGCCCTGCATGGCCTGGCTGAGCCGCTGGCGCAGACGACGCCTGCAATAGCGTAGTGGGCTGCAGCCACGCAGCCATTGTGCCAGGGTCTCTTCAGTGCAACCTTGGATGAACCAGGCGGCGGGTCTGCCCCCATGCGGGCTCGCCAGCAACGGAGTAGACGGGGAGGGCGCCGCGCACCGGCGCGGCCTCGCCCGGCGGCGACAGCGGCTCGGACTCGGTGTCGCTTGGCTCCGGCCACGCGACGGGAAAGTCATGGTACGCTGCCAGCGCCTCCGTGGCGACCGGCGAGCGGCGCGCCCAGGCAGCCTCGGTGTCCCAGAGGTCCTGCGCGGCGCGGCGCGCGCGGTGGGCAGCGCGCCCCGGAGCGGCGCCAGTACGGGCCGCGGCGCCGCGGGGCGTGCGCCGCGCGCGCGTGCACGCGCCTCCTGTGGCGGCGCACGGCGCCGCGCGGGAGCTCCGTGCGACACGCGCCACGCATCGAGCACCTTGTATGTCCGCATATGCTAGCCTGCGGTGCTGCCCCAGGCGTTGTCCTGCACGTTTGTGTCAGGCAAGCACTAATTATATCTTCAGCAAGCGGCTGTCAACGTTACGTTATATTATCGTTCTAAGGGAGGGACTGCTCTGTGTTGCCAAGGCCCGCCGTCGCGCCCGGTGCTGCCAGGGATGTGTGGCACTCGCCGTGTTTATTAGGGTAGGGCGTGCTTCCGAAACATGGCCATGAGCTGGCCATGCGAGGGGCTTGACGCATGACAAACCCGCAGGAATGGGCATGGGCGCGGAACAAGCAGGCGCAGAGCGCCCCGGGGCTCATCCCCACCTGCGGCAACACGGGGTCGGCGCCAGAATAGATGGGTGCGAGCGTGTGCCTGCGGAGTACCCGCGTGTTCCTGCGGAAGGCCCGCGACTGCCCGCGGTCGAAGAAGCAGAACCACACGACCGGGTGCGGGGGCCCCGCCTGCCGGGCGGCAGCCGCCCCTCAGCCCGCCCCAGCGACAGGCGCGCCGCCGCTCACGTGCCGCATGCCGGGCATTGCCCTGGTTCGACGCCTGTAAAACCTTCTCACAGGACCAAGTGAGTGAGTGCCACACTGCCTTATCACTGTTTAACTGTGCACATGCATGCACCCGGCCGTGAGCACGCTCTGCACCCTCGCCGCCCCCCAAGCAGCGCCCAGCCCAGCCGGCCGCGTGCGCGCCTGTGCGCCGGCGGGCGGGGCGCCCGCCCGCCAGGCAGGGTCAAACTCGATCCACATGCCCGCGCTGCAGGCGTAGCAGGCGATCGGAGGCGGCAGCTCGCCTGGCGCCGCACACGTGCCCGCAGGAGTCAGTGCGTTGGCCCAGGCCAGAACTTCCTGCGGGGCGGGCATCAGGGCCCGAACGAGGAGGCGGGTCGCAGGACGCCACCGCGCGCAGCCCCCCCTCCGGCAAGGCAACCGCCTGGTCGATGCCCCAGCGCTCGCAGCGCGCGCGTCGCTGACACAGATCAGCGCGCCGCCGTGCGCTCGAGGCCAGTGCTGAGGCAGGTGCCAGCGGGGGTGGGCGCCACGCCGGACCCCGCGCGCGGGATGCGGGTCGCACCCTTGAGGCAGGCCTGCAGCACGTCCTCCTTGGCAGCCAGGCCCGAGCACGCTGCGCTCGCGGGGTGCTCGGCCACGCCCTGCAGGCAAGCGGCAGATGCTTTCAGAAAGTGTGCGCACGTTTTGGAGCGCTTCTGAGCCTGGGCGCTCTGCGTCGCAGCGCTCAGGGTGCGGGCGCAGACACCCTGCATGAGACCGCCCACCCCTGTGACCAGCTCAGACCGCTCCTACACCAGTGCCGTCCGCACGGTGCGCTCCTCTACGCGCGTCCCGCGCGCTGCACTGTACATCACCCTGCTGCTCTGAACACCGCTCTGCGCTCTAAACGCGGAAGGCGGCACAAGCGCGCATGCCCGTGGCTGCACGGGACGACGTGATGAAGGCCGGCCGCCGGCTGCCGCTCTCCCTGCGTCCGAACGAGCTCGCGCCGCCTCGCAGGGCGGGGGCCGCCGCTGCGGCTGCGGAGCGCGCGCCTGCAACGTGGCCAGCAGGCTGTGCGCGGCTGCGTCCGGCGACGCGCTGCGGAAGCTGCGCGCGTCCACGTTGGCGGTGAAGATCACGCCGGCCGCGACTGGGCAGCTGTATGCGCCCTTGCGCGACACCAGCAGCTCCCGGATCACGCCTGCCGGCGCGCGCACCGAGCGCGTCAGGCCGCTGCCTGCCTGCTCCAGAGGGGCGCCCTCTGCCGCTCTGGAGCTGCGGGACCACCAAACATCTCGGACCTGCGCGCCCGACCGAACCCGCAGCGCGCTAGGTGCGCATGACATTATGCAGACCAGTCACTGGCCGCCAGAACATGCCGTGCCGGCGCGCCGGAGGGCGGTGCAGTCGGCACAGCCACCCAGCGCGTGACGCGGCGCGGCCCAGGCAGCGCAACCGGCCGCGCAACACCCCGGACGCCCGATCAACAGTGACCGCGTGCCATCCAGGCCTCTTGCTGCACAAGCATGGCGTCTCGAGGGATGCATCCCACTGGACAGAGACTCGCGACAGCAGGTGCTGCTGACTGTGCTACTGCCAGTCCAGAGCCGCCGTAAGATGGCCCCACTGACTGCCGCCGCAGCCTCCCGCCCGGCAGTCCAGCGACGGGCAGCGCGCACCGACATGGATGGCGGCGTCCGCGGGCGCGGCGGCGAGCTCGCGCGCCGCCGCCCTGTCCAGCTGCACCAGCCAGCGCCCCGGCGCGGACAGCACGTTGGTGATCGTGGCGTTGCGGCGCGCCGGCATGCGCTCCACCGCCTGGCCGGCCGCGCACGCGCGTCAGCACCCTCGACCGGCGCGAAGCGGCGCGCGTTTGCGCTTGCGGCAGAGCGGCGCGCTGGCGCGTGCGCGCGCGCCGCCGCCTGCCTCCCCGGCGCTTGCGTCGGCCTCATCAGCGCATGCAGCGGCCTTGCGCGCAGGCGCACGCTGCACACCTGTGAAGACGGCAACCCGTGCCAGCAAGCACGTGGCGCGCCCGGCACCAGCCCATGCAGCCAACGAGGATGCCCCCGCATGCCCAGCGGCAGGCTGCTGGCTGCCTAAAGTTGCCACCCTCTCGCCGGTCAGCCGCGCACGCTTTGCGACTAGCTCTGACTCCGGCGGATCAACCTGGGGCTGGCGAGCGGTGAAGCACGGGTAGAAGCGGGGGGCCACTGGGCGCGCCTGGGCCAGCAGCATGCGCTCCGCTTCCATCTCGTCGCCATGCAGGCCGTGCAGCAGCATGAGGCCCAGCGGGTGTCCCTGCACGTAGCAGACCCCGGGGCGACCTCAGCATGGGATGACCCAGAGGTGTGCGTGTGAGGCTGGGCGAGAGGATGCAAGCCCAGCGGGTGCCCCTGCCCCTCGCCGGGGTACACGGTAGAGTGATAAAGACTCTGCCGTGTCAGTGCGCTTGCTGCACCGGAGGCCATACGGCAGCACCTAGCCCAAGCCGTGGAGCAGCACCGCCTTGGGCCACCATGCATGCCTGCCGCCACCGCCCTGCGTGCCTGTTGCTGTCTCCCTGCGCACCTTGTCCAGCTTGCGTCTTGACGTCCCACACACCAAGCTGCTTGCACCCGATCTGGTGGTGGCGCTTCTGCCAGGCGGCGTTCCCTGACAGACCAGTTTCGTGGAGTTAGGCAGCGTCAGGCGCGGCGAGCCTGGACAAGGCGGGCGAAGAACTCCGCCAGGCGCCCCTCCAGCTCGGCGGTCGTGCGCTCGGCTAGGCGCGCCATCATGCGGCGCGCCAGCGCGGCCGCCTCGCCAGGGTCGCCGCCCGCCACCGGGTGCTCGCTGTAGAACGCCTGTGTCGCCGGCAGCAGCCGGCGCAGCAGGAACGCGCGGAAGCGCTCCGCCTCCTCGTCCGCGTGCGCGCTCGACTCCTGTTTCAAGTTGAAACAGCAGGTTGCATTGGTGGAGCTGCTTGCGGACGGTGCTCGCTTGCGTGCGCTGTGAAACAGGTACAGGAGCTCGGGTCAGACATCTCGAGAAGAGGCAGTTCAACTGAACGTTTTGAGTTCGAGCTGGCGGGCTGTAAGGCACTGGCAAAGCGGCGCACCAGCAGCAGGCCGAGGCAGTTGACGTTTGCGGTGCCCGAGCTGCAGTACGACTCCCAGTTGTTGGGCGCAAACCTGCGCCAGACAAGCACAGGCTCAGGGCGCAATGCTTGCTGGCACAAGCAAGCACCGGCCTTGCAAAGTTCAGCGCCCTGGGGCGCACATGTTGTCGACCCTGAACTGCCAGAGGTTCAGGTCTGCGCCGCCATCGGTGTACACGCCTGAAAGACGGATTGGCTGCGCCTCGGGCAGGTTGGCAATGCTGTAGTACAGCTCGGCCAGCACTGTGCCCTCGTGGCTGGCCTGCAGACCAGCCGGGTGAGACGGCGAACAAGGCAAGAGATAAGCTCAGCGCCAAGGCGCACGCGAGCGCGGGCGCCGTGCCTCCAGGTGCAAGCCAAAGTCGTCGCGCAGGCGCGGCAGCCAGAACTGCTGCTCCTGCAGCAGCCAATTGAAGCGCCGGCACGTTTTGCGGAAGGCCAGCACGTCCGGCACTGACAGGTGCGACAGCGCCTGCAGGATGCATTCGTCGGGCAGGTCCCTGAAGGATGGCGCGCCAGGTGCAAACGCCATGGTCGCAGCAGCCCACCGCGCCTTTCGGTGCACAACTTCTCACCGGTGCTGATTGAGGAGAGGCCATTGGGGCAAAAGAGGGTTTCCAGGCCTTGGCATGCAGGATAAAAGGATCACTGGCATGGAAACGGCAGCATCACTCTGTGCACAGCAATGCACGCAGCCGAAAGCATCACCCAAAAGCACCCTGCATGACAGCAGGGTGCATGTGCGGCACGCCTCTAAGCGCATGCAGAGCAAGGGTTCACGGGGGAGGCAACCCACCCTCCAAAACAGCCGGTGTGGCCTGTGCCAAAGAGCTTGCGCTTGCCAGCGACAACGCCACAGCAAACAGCTAGACTGAATTCATGACGGGTCCCTTGAATCGCATTCTACCCAGCACCTATGCCAAAAAACAGGAGCACTATCGAACCCAGAAAGAGTTTGGGCAGAGCGCTAACGAGCAGCACTGGCGGACATGCTCGCTCGCATGACTCCCTGTGCGCCCATGCTTGCGAAACGCTTCCATTCACTTCGGCTCTCCTGGCAGCCTCTACGGCCTCCATGCGGAGCTGCATGCGCATGCGGTCATGGCACGGCGCCCTGCCTGCCCGAACAAGCGCGCATGCAGCAGCCCGGCAGGGCCCGGCCCAAAGAAACGCATCTCCCTCCTGCTGCAGCGGCACGCTCCAGCATGCTCCTAGGAACCTAGCTGCGCATCGCACCGGCGAGAGCGCTGCGCGCCCTCACGCGCCGAGCGCAGCACCGCAGGACACAGCATGCACGGTCAGGCCAGCGGCACGCAGCATGCACGAACTGCAATGGACTGCAGCCATGGGCGGGCCATTCACCGCAAGCGGCCCTGCGCCCTGCCGCATGCGAGCAGGCGTGCCCCCTGGCCCCTTCCCTCTGTGGCGTACAGTCAGCCTGCTCGCCTCTCGCGCAGCTGAGGCGAGCTTTCACATGCGTTACCCTGCGCGCGCCTCCTGCGTACAGCCCCGCTCTCTGCTGCATACGGAACGCGCTCGCGCAGCGCGTCCTTACTGTCCAGAAGCCCCGCGCTCCGCGCCCATGGCCACGTGCATGCGCATATGCGGCCACCGGCCCACCGCGCACGCGCTGCTGGATCCCAAGCAGCGCGTACGCTGCACGCGCGCGGCGGCCCTGCGCGCGCATGCGCGGCGGGCCGGCCGGGGCGGGCGACCTCATCTCTCGCTACCCTGCGTGCGCCGCATGCTGCGCGCGCACTGCGCGCCCACACGCCGCGCGGCGCGGCCGCCGGCGCCGGGCGCGCGCTCACTCGTCGTCCAGGAACGCCTCATGCTGCGTGCGCACGGCGCGGCGCGCGCGCCAGACCGCGCTGTTGCACTTGAAGCCGCTGCCAAAGGCGAGCTGCCAGACGCGGTCGCCGCGCTTGACGCCCTGCCGCGCCCGCCCCGCGCGCTCAATGCGCGCTGGCATGCTGGGCTTGCCGGCCTGCACGACCGCTGCAACAGGTGGACAGGGCCCTGATAGGCACTGAGCAAGTAAGCAGGCAGCCGCGTGTTCGCTGGTGAACGAACAATAGCAGCATGCACGCGTTGGCATGTGGGCCCACCCTGGACAGCGGGTGGGCCCCGCGATACGGCATGCGCGCCCATGCAGGGCCACACGCCGCCAGAGGCCATGCGGTGGGCCGCGGCAGCACAGGCCGCACCTGCATGGTCTCGATGTAGGCGAGGACGTACCAGATGGAACTGGACGACACGTTGCCGTACCTGCGCGCGCGCACGGCATGCATCACGCCATGCCTTGCCCCTGTTTGGCAAGGGCAGCTCGGATGAGGCTGACTGCTGAGTGCAGCCAGCGTGTGCAGCCAGCGCAAGTTCTTCCAGATCGGCATCTTCAGACTGACTCACCAGGCGCCACCAGCGTGCATTCTATGAGGCATGAGCGAGCAGCAGTGCTGTTTACATGAGAGCTTTCCAGCGACAGGGCTGCGCAGTGTGCGGCCCTCGCAACAGCAGGCCGGCCGCGAGGGGTCGTGGCTGCGGGCGCGCCGCACCGCCACAGCGCCGCGCGGCTGGGCTGCATCATGCGCGCGGGCAGGCGCAGCTGCTGCTCCATCGCGTCCAGCACGCCGCGGCCGCCCGTGTGCATGCAGAAGTGCTCAAACGCGCGCCTGCCGCCCAGCAGCAGGTGTCTGTCAGCACAGCGCGCGCCTGCATGCCTGCTTGCCTGACGCGGCACGGCTGATGGCGGGACATATGGTGCCCCCCGGCTCAGCCGGGGGCACCGGGGGCTGAGCCGGGCTCGCCCACGGCACGTCCGAACGAGGGCCCTGCCACACATGCTTTGCATGTCACAGGACGCAGGCCTGCAACCGAAAATGCAAACCCTGCACAGCGCATCAGGCATCTATGCATGCTAGGCAGCTCTGCTGGCGAGCAACTGTGAGCGTTGCTGCGCTAGAGCTGGCCGCCTCTGCAAGCGGCACGGCGTGCACGGCGGCGAGGCGCGCACGTGAAGTCGGGCACGTAAGCCGGCCGCTTGGCGCCCAGCCAGCGCCGCTGCACAAAGTCCGCGGCGAAGCGCAGCTGCTCCAGCACCGGCAGCACGCGCGGGCCCAGCCGCGTGATGTTGGCCTTCAGCGCCTTGCCCGCGATGGGCATGAGGTCCTGCGCGCAGCCCGCGCGCATGAGCAGTGAACGCACTGCGCTGCGGCGCGCGTCTGCGCCCACAGCTGCGCTTCCCGAGGCAGGCCGGACCAGGACACGGCCGGCTGGGGAAGGCGGCCGATCGGAACGGGGTGCGCAGCGGCTTCGACACACTGGCGGAGTGCGCGCAGGGCTCCGTGCCAGGCCGCCAGCCAGGGCGGGCCGCGAGGCCCCTGCCGCGGCGCGCGCCCCACCTTGGACAGCTTGACGCCGATGCGGCCCTCGTCGTCCTCCTGCTGGAACACACAGCGGTAGGCTGTGTCGTCCGCGCCCAGGTGCGTGCGGACCAGGTGCCGCAGCTCGTACCTGCCGCGCACGGCCGCCCGCGTCCCGTCCCAAAACAGCCTCAGCCGCGAGCGCGCGCGCGGCGCCCACATGCGCCTGCATGACGGCCCCAGCGGCAGGGCCCGCTCACTCGCTCGGCCTCCCCGGCGCTGCAGGAGCAGCCGACTGCCCATCCCACGTCCCTGCAAGGCTCGCCGCGACATGCATTCGCTGCGGCGCGCGGCGCGGCTGCTGGCAGCCCGGCCCGTCATGAGGCCCAGGCGGCAGCCCACGCCGCCGGCGGGGGGGGCGCACTTGGCGCGCCATGCATCCCTGCGGCGGTTGGACAGCAGCACGGCGGCGCCGCCGATGCGGAAGATGCAGCCCGGGATGCACATGCTGCGCTGCTTGCCCAGGTAGATGTTCTGCGTGATGTTCTCGGTGGACACCACCAGCGCGGTCGCGTTGGGGTACACCTGGGCGACAGGGCTAGGGTCAGGGTCGCACTTGCCCCACGTCCGCAACACCCGCAGAAGCCGTTGCTGGCTGCGCGGGCACAGCGAGCCACCAAGCGCAAGCAGCCTGGCGCGGTGTGCAGTGATGTCTGCGTGCGGGGCAAGCAGTGCCAGCTGCATCATACGACGCTCCCGCGCCACCTGAGCCCAACGACGCCCCTGCTGTGCGCGCCACGCCTGGCGCGGCTGCGACCACTGACGCAGGCGCCAGCCGGGCGGCAAGGGGTACCCGCGCGCGCGCGCCTGCAGCAGCTCGCGCACGAGGCCGATCGCAATCAGGCCCGCGCTGCAGCCCATGCCGCTGAGGTTGTACGTGATCACGCTGCTCTTCATCTTGAAGTGGTTGACGATCATAGCCGACAGCGAGGGCGTCGGGTTGAAGATGCTGCAGCACACCACCAGGATGTCCACCTGCGCCGCGCACCGGGCACGTCGTGCGCTGCAGTGCCGGCACGGACCCTGCATGCATGTCCATGCACATCGAGCGCCTCGGATCGGCAGGCTTCGCGTGAGCGCGGCCCAGGCGTTGCGCCTAACGTCGCGGCAGCCCCGCGGCGGGCGCGCCTGCTGCGGCAGCGTGCGCGTCGCCTTGAGCAGGCGCTCCACCGAGCCGAACATGACCATCTGCGCCTCCCGCCGCCGCTCCGCCATGCACGTGTCCCAGGGCGGTGGCTTGTGCAGCGCTGCGCGCGCGCGCAGCATTCGGGCTCGCGGCCCCGCGCTGGCCGGCTGTCCGGTGCTTGCAATCAGCGGAGCCCCGGCGCTGCGGGGCAGGCCTGGCTGGACGCAGTGCCACACGCTCTGTCGCCGCAAGGGGGCACCCACACGGCGCCGAGCGGGGCGCACCGGCCGGCATGTACGTCTGCGGCCCCACGCCCGAGTTGAGCAGCACCTTCTCCATGAACTCCAGCGTCTCCGGCTCATTCTCCCAGGACGGGTGCCGCCGCGCGCCGTCGATCCACTTTGTGAAATCCGTCTTCAGGCTGCGGCCGCGCGCACGTATAAGGGCTGCGCCGGGCCCGCCCTCAGCCTCCACAGCCGGAAGCAGGGAAACAGCACAGCAGTGCAGTTGAGAGTCGGGTGGTTGAAGCGCACGCCCATTACCAAGCCAAGCCTCACCAGGCCCGAGGCAAGGAGCTCCCGTCGGCTGACATGCTGTATGACTTGGTGGGCACTCCCGGCTGCCAGTTGTGCCGAGTGTGGCGCGCACCAGTCGGGCGCCTTGAACACGTGGTAGTCGACCAGGTACACCGGCCGCGCGCGCGTGCACACCCAGGTCACCAGCAGCGCGGTCGTCAGCACGCAGCCCGCGAGCAGCACGATCTGCGCGGGCCACACAGGTGTTAGCGCCGCAGCAGGACCGCAAGTCACGTGCGGCGCCAGGTGCGCTGTGTAAGTTGCTTTCTGGGCCCGCTGCTGCACCACACGTCAGGCGCTCGCGCGCTTGCGCCGAGCACCGCGCCCGACACAGGCGCTGCGCCCGATACAGGTGTTGTTGGCACTCGTTGCAGACAGACGGCTCAGGCAACACACTTCAGGTAGGGGCAAGTGCCGCGGACCGCGTTCATGTGGAGCTCTGTCTCGCGCGCCACGTCCCAGAGCTGCTGCAGCTCCCCGCGGCGCAGCATGCCGTACAGCTCCATCTGCAGCAACGAGGGCCTCATCGTGTCCAGAAGTTTACGGCAGTGGGAGTGCCAACCACAGGGAGTCAAGCCAGGATCAGGTGCACGCGAACGAGATTGAAAAGGGCTTGACCAGCGCCGCGCGACAAGCGAGTGTGCCAAGGAGGCTATTGAGCAGCAAAGAGGGCATGCGAGGCAGCAGAAGGCCCTTGGGCGGCGCCGGGGGCAAGCAGCGGTGCCCGCTTCGCACCAGCACGGTCGCGGCTGCAGGCGCCAGGAGCAGCGTGCCCGCGTGGCTGCACAGCATGTGGTAGCCGCGCTTTATCCTGTACAGCGCCAGGCCGCGCGTGTAGTCTGCGGGCGCGCACACGCGCAGTCACACGCAGGCGAGATGGTCAGCAAGGGCGTCAGCAGTCCAACAAGGCAGCCAGCAGGTGGGTCCGCGCTGCAGCGCGCGCTGCGCTGGTTCGAACACGGGCTTGCGCGCATCCACAACGGTGGGCGCCCGCATGCCTGGCAGGGTGCGCTGCAGTGGAGCTGCCGCCTGTGCCGCCTGGGCCCCGGCTGCTGTTGGCCCCGTCATTCCGGCTGGGCCTCGGCCCAGAGGCAGAAGTTACGAGCTCGGAGGAGCTCCTCCTAGCTACGCCTGGCCTCGCGTGCCCCTCCGGCCGTGGCTCCGGCACGCCTGGCCTCGCTCAGGCGCTCCTGCTGCCCTGCCGGACAGTTCACTGCAGGAGGTCAGGGCAGGCGTGGCAGGGCCGTGCCCAGGCCAAGCTTAGCAATCCACATTATGTCAGTCCATCCCAGCCAGTGGCGCAGGAGTGCAGGCTGTGGGCTTGGCAGGGCAGGGCAGGGCAGGGCTGCGTTTGGGCTCGCATCACGGGTGCATGCACGACACGTGCGGCGGGGGTGGGATGTTACCTGCCCTTAGGTGTGCGCACTGGATCGGTTGCACCAAACAAACGAGCACCTCTGTGCAGCCTCTCAGCTGTCTCACTCTATTCAAAAGCGCGCGTGCAGCAAGCACCCGCGCGGCGCGTCGTGCTCCTGTCAAGACAGCGCAGTGACGCACACTTCAGGGTGGCCAGACATTCAAACGCTGCCAAAACTGCCCACTAACGGGCTCCTTCCTGTCCTCCTGTGCAAGGCTGTCCTGCCATGAGTTTGCAGTTCCTGTGTAGGGCTTGGAGGGCATCAGGGGTCCCTGCCGTAAACCCCTGTGAGCGGGGGGTGCGCATGTACATGCCTTGGGTGTGGGCGAAGGGGCCTGGACATTGCAGCGCAGGCACGCAGAGAACACCGCCGCAGCTATGCGCGCGGCAGAGCGGCACCGCGCGCTGGCGCTTGCGCTGCAGTGCGGCCTGCAGCGCGCCTGCAGCTGCAGCGTACGTGGCCAGTCAGCGCTGGCATGGGTTGCTGGCCACGCAAGCCGGCGGTCCCTCAGCACAGCGCCTCACCTGGCTCCGGGGCCGGGCGGCGGAGAACACGCGTTCCCGTACCGGCAGAGCGCCGCGCCTGCGCTGTGGAGCAGGCGGCTGGGCGGGCTCGTCGCAGGCGCCGCCGGCGCCGCATTAGGATGGCATCTGATGCGCACGCAGCGCGAGGCCGATGCGCAGGGCGCCCCACGCGTCGCGGCGCCGGACATCAAGATGTTAGACTTTACCGCCGCGCCGCCGTGCCACGCCGACGTCGGGGACGCAGGCCGCGAGCGCACGCTGCGCGACATGAAGGCATGGCTGGAGATGCATGGGGCCGACGTTGAAGCAGTCGACTTTGCGCCCTGCCAGGTGAGCCGCCAGATGTCTGGCCACCGAGCCCTTCTCGCCGCTGTGTCGTCAGCGGAAGCGCACACCAGGCTGTGCTGATGTCCGCGTGCACCAGCCCGAAGCATCGCCGTCCAGATGGAGCGCAGTGTGCAGTGCACAGTCACCGCACAGTCGGCGTGCACCAGCCTGGACCAAGCACCTGCTGCCTGTGCCAAGCGGACCGCGTCTGGGGCGTCCCACAACCGCGCTGCACTGCTGCCCCTGCTGCTCGCCCACACCCCGGAGCCCTCCACCCCCCGCCGCGCAGGGCGCGGGCGCGGGCGTGGTCGCCACCGCCGCGGCGCGCGCGCGTCTGCGGCGCAGCTGGGCCACCTGGGCGCGCGGCTGGGCCAGCGGCGGCGCGCCGGACGCGACGCTGGCCTCCTTCCCGCTGCACACGGCGCTCAGGGCGGGCATGTCGCTCTCGGTGCCGGGCGCCGGCCAAATGTACGCGGAGCTGCATAGCTCGGGCGCGTGCAACGAGCGCGTCTTCATCGCGCTGGTGGTGGTGCGCCCGCCGATCGAGCCGGCGCCTCTCCTGTGCTGCGCTCGGGCGCATGCGACGATCGCGGCATCATCACGCTTCTGCTGGTGTCCCTGTTGATTCATCCGTCGCCTTTGCTGTGCTGACCTCGGGCGCATGCGACGAGCGCGTCCTCATCTAGCTTCTGCTGGTGCGCCCGATCGCGCCGTCGCCTTTGCTGCGCTGGGCGCGGGCGCGCTGTTCTCCTGCTGAAGGGGCCGCGCTGTTCGCCCAGCCAGCGCCCCCTGCTCATGTGCTGCGCGTGAGCCGCACATAGGCCTGGCGACGTCGTGCTGGACGCCCGTGCTCACTGCTCACTCTGCTTCCCTGAGGCCAGCTGTGCATGTTGAGTCGGGTGCCGGGCTGTTCAGGGTGCTGAGGCGGCTGCGCATGGCGGCGGCGCCGCCGGCACCCTGTTTCGGTTTCATCGGACAGGCCAGGCTTGCTACCCGGGGTGCAGAGGCGCAGGTGGCAGAGCGGGCGCAGCGGGCAGGCACCAGCACGCGCGCCCTGCCTTGCGGCGCTGCCGGCGGCGCGCATTGGCGCGGGGCTCTCCCGGCGGGCCAGCAGCTGCCGCGCACTGTCGCCAGCACGCCCCTTCTGCTGAGGGGCTCACTGGAAGTTATTCCAAGTGATTAGTTTAATGTGGGCTGCGCAGCTGATGGAACGGATGCGGGGGACTGACTCGCCGTGGGCGCCGTGGCTCGCGGCGCTGCCGGCGCGCGTCGGCTCGCCGCTCACGTACAGTGATGCGCAGCTTCACCAGCTGGCCGGCACCAGCCTGCACAGCGCTGTCCGGCGCGCGCCCGCTCGATCGTGTCGGCGCCTGAGCAGCAGCGCCTTGCACCCAAGCATGCTGTTCGCCGTCCTCGCCCACCCCTTAAGCCTGTCGTGCTGAGCGCTAGCATGGCGACACGTGGCAGCGCCCGGCATGAAGACGCGCTTTCGTTGCTGGGCTGCATGCAGTGCTTGACTGAGCAGGCCTGTACATGTCGACTCATCACTCCCTGCTGTTTGGTTGCTGGAGCCGCCAAGCAGTCACGTCAGCACTCCCAAGCGCCTGCCAGCGTGCGCTGGGGCCGCAGCCCCCCAGAGACCCGCAGCGCGCACCAGGGCGCAGCCGCCGCCAGGCGCAGCCGCTCCGAGCGCGCGGCTGACGTGCGCGGCGCGCCGCGCCGCGCGGCGCGGCAGGCATCTGCGGCAGCGCATGGCAAACGACTGGCAGCGCCTGGCCCCGACCTGCGCGGACATGCTCGCGAAGCGCGGCGTGGCGGGCCGGGCGGCCACATTCGCCGACTTTGTCTGGGCGCACACCATCTTCTGGCGCGCCCCCGCCCCGCCGCGCGGCAACAGGCCGCGCACCCGCGCACCCCAAGCCGCGTCATGCGCCCGGGTGCCAGGCTGCGTGCTGCGCTGAAGGCCGCATGCGAGTGTCCGTGCAGGCCCATGTCCGCAGGGCTTGGCCGTAGGGCATACTTGTCGCTCCTCGAGTGATGCGGGCGGCATGCAGCCTGCCGCCCGCGCCGGCGGGCCGGCACCTGGGCCCCGACAGCGCCGCGCCACGCGCTCCTGCCTCGAGCGCGGCCGGCTGTGTCCGTCTGCCCTAACCGTAACCCTACACACCCTTACCCTACCCATTACCCCACCCTACCCTTACCCAACCTGCCTGAGAAGCCGCCGGGCTGTGCCAGGTCGCGCGCGCAGGTGCTCCCCATGCTGGTCGTGGTCGACGGGCAAGTCTGTGCGCAGTGCGAGGAGGGCATCATCCCGGGGCTGGACTTCTGCAACCACAGCCCTGTCTCCGCCGTGCGCTGGGTCGTCGCGGGGGGGATGGCCACCACGGCACGTCCCCCCAGTCCCTGACCGAGCACATAGCTCGGTCTTTGTGTCCGCACTCTCCCTATCTCTTGGCCTGCGTCCTCCCTGTCGCCCGTCAGGACGGCACCCACCACACCCGCTCTCTCCTCCCGTCCCTCAGCAGACCTGACGCGTGTCATGCCACATCTGTTCTGGCAAGCGTGTCGCCGTACAGGCCGGGGCACCGCCGCCGAACCAGGCTCTCAGGGACCAGGTCTGAGGCGGCGGTGCGGCGCGGATCGGAGGCGCGCAGCGCGCAGGGGCCCGGCGCGGTGGCGGCGCCGGGCTGCCTGCGGCTCGTCGCGCCGAGCGGCGCGCCGCTGGCGCCCGGCGAGCAGGTCGCCATCAGCTACGGCAATGACAAGGGCAACGAGGAGCTGCTGCTGCTGTACGGCGCGCGCCCGCCGGGCCGCCGTGCCCTGCCACGCACGTGGGCCGTGGGGCCGCGCTGCGGGTGCTGGGCGGCGGGCGCCCGCGGCAGGCAGAGCGGGGGTGGCCGTGCCGCCACTGCTGTCTGATGCACTGCACCCTCTGTGGGGAGCGGGGGTTGCGCCGCAGGCGCGCGGGACAGCGGGCAGCCGCTCGGAGCCGGCGCTGCTCAGATCCTGTGAATTTTGCATGTCTGCCAGAGCAGCGCTGGCCTCCAGTCTGCGCGGGAGCCGGGCCGAGGCGCGGCAATTCAGTGCCAAGCGTGCCTGCATGGAAAGCGGCGCCAGGATAGGGATAGGGTTATGGTAGGGCGTATGGCAAGCGCAGCGCGCGCTCCCGGCGCGGCAGGCTTCACGCTGGACTCCAACCCGGCCGACGTGCTCATGGTGCCCTGCCCGCTGCCGCCGCCGGACGCGTGGGACGAGGAGCTGGCTGCGCGCACCGCGCTGCTAACCCGGCGCGGGCTCGCGGCGCAGCTCATCCTGCCCGCCTCCGGCCTGCCGCCCGGCGCCGAGGGTGCGCCGCGCTCCAGCTTCAGGGCTGTGCGTGTGGTGCGGCTGCTGCTGTGTCTAGCTTCGGGACGGCCTCCGGTCACTCGACGTGTCATGTGCAACGCGGGGCGCCGAGCCGGGCGTGTGCATACAAAGCCCCTGGCTAGCATTCAACACAATCTGCAAGGCTCAGCATGCCGCTGTATGTTCTCTGTCCCGCTGATTGATCGTGATGCCTCCCGCTACTGGCGCGCCGCGGCAGGCAAGCACAAGGCCAAGGACGGGCAGAGCGCCGCGTGGCAGCTGCCGGTCGGCGTGGTGCCGGTCCTGGAGGCCTTTGTCATGGAGCCCGCGCAGCTGGCCGCCCAGCACGCCGCGCTGGACGCACTGGGCGTGCCCGCCGCCGGCAGCAGCCCTGCCCCCACGGCACTTAACACCGGCGGGATCGCTGACGCCCAGCTGTCTGACGGCGCGCCCCCGCATTCGCGCATGTGCAGCGCTCTGGCTGCTCGTCTGTGGCCTGCTTGCATGATGTTGCCAAACATTTCCGCCTCAGATGTGTGCCGGTGCTCTGCATTGCATGTGGCCGTCCCGGCCAGTGCTGCTCGCCCGCGCTCTGCGGATGCGTTGCATGCGGCCAGCGCGTGCCGTGCCCGATCGACGCACGCGCTGCACACCTGTGCTCAGCTGCGCTCTTCCCTGCGTAGCCTCCTTGCAACAACCGCCTGGCTGGCACTGCTGCGGGTGATGCGCGGTGGACGCGCGCGGCCTGCGCAACGCTGTGGGTCATGCTGGTCAAAAGCCTTCCCACTGTCACTGCCAGCGTGGGCAGCGCTTGGGTGTGCTGTCGCGCCCTGCCCACGCCCATCCTAGGCCCGTCACTTCCGTGGCTGAGGCCGCCGCGCCGGCGCGCGCGCAGCGGAGGCGTTCGGCCTGCGCATGGCCGTGCTGACCACGCTCGTGCGCCTGCTGGAGGTCACGCTCGCCGGGCTGGAGGGGCCCGGGGGCACCGGGCCGCTGGAGGCCGACGTCGCCCTGCTGGAGGGCCGCACCCCGCCCGCGCCCCCGCCCGCCGTGCCGGGCCGGCCCGCCGCGCCCGCGCCTGCCGCAGGCGCTGGTGCGCGCGCCACCGGCGCGCGCAGCGGCGCCGGCGGCCGCCCGGGGCGGCGCCCGGATGCCGCGGCGCGGGAGGGCGGGCGGGACGAGGCGGGGCGCGGCGCGGCGGGGGGGGCGGGCGCAAGCGCCGCGGGGCTCCCCGCGTGGCACCGCGACTGCGTGGTGTACCGCGCGGGCCAGAAGCGCCTGGCACGCGGCTACCTGGCCGCCTCGCGCGCCGCGCTCGCGGCCGAGATGCGGCGCATGGTCGAGATGGGCAGCAGCTGACGGCCGCGCTGCGCCGGTCAGCCACCCGTGTACAATGATGAGCCTGCCTGGGCCGGCTCTTGGACCTGTATGATATGGTGACGGATGGGCGCTCGCATGCCTTGGCCCTGCCTTGCGTCCTGCTGCTAATTGGTTGTTGCTGTGCTTTGTGACACTGTTTGTAGAATATGAGGCATGTGGGAAGGAATGCACCGGCCATGGCGCCACACCGCGCTGCACTGTGCCGACGTGCATCTCTCGGGCCAGAACAGCGCTTCATCAGGCCTTCATACCTGTAGGGATGCTAGCTTAGCACCAGGTCATGACCAGGTCATGACCATGCACCTCAGTGTAACCGACCGGGACCCTGAGCTGGACCCCTCACAACTCTGGAGCCTTACTGCCTCCCTGGACAGATGCACCAACCTGCAGATATAAGCAAACAGTGTCTGTGAGTCCAGGGCAGCAATGAGGCGTGCTCATGCACAGCATAAGCCTGAAGTAGCCGATGCTTGATTGCAGCACCCCGAGCAGCAGCGCTTGACAGCAGGATGTATCGGCGAGACTTTGGCATCCTGCTGCTCTCTGCCTTTGCCGTCTACTATGCCATGCAAAATGAAGGCCCGTTCACCTTCAGGAAGGCCTGGTGCGCTCCGCTGGAGTTGTGCAGCTTCCATGAGCCTGTGCAGCCTCCATAGCCTTGCAACGTTTTCATCGCAAGCGCAGTATTCAGGGAGGCAGGGACGAAATGTGACCGATGCGGCCTGCATCACTCTGCACACAGCAGACGCGCCGCAAGCGCCCCGCCTGCCCTGCGCCCGCGCCCCAGGTACTACCACCTGGACGACGACGCGAGCCTGCTGTCGCCGCACGACCTGCTGCCGCCGCCGGTCGCGGCGGACCTCAACGGCGACGGGCGCACGGAGGTCGTTGCGGTCACGCACACCGGCCAGCTGCAGGTGCTGGGCCCGCGGCGGCCGGGGCACGAGCGCCAGGGCTTCGCCGCCGCGCTGCTGCTCGCGGAGGCGGCGCTGGTGCCGATGGGGCCCAACATGGCGCACACCGGTGCGCGCGCACACCCGCGGCTCCGGCGCAGCCCATCCTGACAAATATTGTTGTTGTCTGTGCCTGATGCTGATTGCTCTTGCACTCCTGGGCATGCAGTTGTGCCGCAGAGCAGGGCGCAAGGTAGCGACTGTGGAGGTTGGCGCCAACCGCGCCCCTACTAGACTGCCACTTGATTGTTGATTTTCCATGGCAGAAGTGCATGCATGGCTGCAGTCTCTTCTCTCATTCTGACAGTACATGTACTGCTGAACATCAAGTGGCAGCATGGTGCTGGAGTGCTGCCACGCAACTGCCCCCATGCATATGCATGATGCATGGAGCCAGCGTGTCCGCCACTATGGCAGCCCGCTGGGTTGGACATCAGCTGTGCATGCTGCTCCGCGCGCAGAGCACCGGCCGGTCGCCCTAGCCGTGGGCTACCTGGACCCGCAGCCCGCGGAGCTCGTTCGCGCCATGCGCAAGCAGGCCCGCCCGCAGCCCCTACGTGCCATGCTCGACCGCGCTCCTGCGCCCCGCCACGCCATCCCTGCCGAGAGCTCAGCGCCAAGTCGCATCCCTTGCGGCCTGCGCACATGCTTAATTCTGGTCATCAGGCCTCCGGCTTGACCTTGCATGGGCCTGTCGCCGTGCGTGCCTGACCCACGAGCCTGTTCAAATGTCCTGTGACGAGTGTAGGGTTAGGATACCCTATGACAACGCACGCGCGGGCGCAGGTGGTGGTGGTGCTGACCGCGGGCTGGCAGGTGCTGTGCTACGACCACAACCTGCGCCTGATGTGGTCGCGCCGCATCAAGGCGCGCCAGGCCGGGGAGGGGCAGATGCGGGGGCATGCACTGTATGGCAGCGCCCCAATTCGCCTTCCCGTCGTGCCCGCCTGCAGGACCCTGCCTCGCGCGTTGCAGTCTTTGTGCAGCTGCGGCGACGCAGGCGAGGCGGGCTGCACGCGTTAGGCTGCCCCGCAGCGGCGGCGCTTAACTGCAGTATCAAGCGCTGCTTGCCCATAGCCCTGCTTTGTGAGACGTTGGCTGCATAGTAAGTGCTCCGTCTCGGGCTGATAGATGCTTGTATGGACGCACATGGCGCCAGGGTGGAGTGTAAGGGGTGAGGGTCTGCGCAGGAGGAGGTGCCGCCGTGGGCGCATGCGGGCGTGCGCGAGGCGGCGCTGCTGGTCAGCAACCACAGCATGCGCGCGGGCGACCGCGGCGTCGTCATTGCGGGCGGCAGCGCGCAGGCCGGCGACCTGGCCGGGCACTCTGCACCTGGTACGCACCTCGCCGGGCTTTGTCGCAAATACTTGGCAAATCATCCTCTCGTTTCGACCCTGAAGTGGCAAGAAATTTGAGTGGTGTCCATAATGTACTCCATAACGTTCTCATGCTCTCTGGGTGTGTGCCGGGTGGAGGCGTGCTTGTGCCCCGGTGTTCAAACAGCACCTGCACTGGTCGGAGCTTCCACACCGGATGCGCGCCTGTTCAGGCGAGGAGGCCGACGAGGACCCGCTCGCCGCTGAGCTGGCTGCCGAGCGCAGCCGCGCGGCGCACGCGCGCTCGGCCGCGCTGGGCGCCGAGCTGGGCGAGCCGGGCGGCGAGGTCGCGGACGTGTCGCGCCGCTTCTCCTACTACGCGCTGGAGGGCGCGACCGGCGCCGTGCGCTGGCGGCACGACGTGCGCGCGGCTCCCACGCCCCAGACGCGCTTGCTCTCGTGCTTGTTGCTGCTATAGCGCTCAGCGCACGGTCCTGCTCTCGCATCATGGCAGCCCATGCGCACAAGCGCGCTCACACAGCAGATTATTTGCAGCTCGTATGAAGCTGTCCGTTCGAAGCTGGCCAGCAGAGGCGCTGGCCGGAACGAAGCACAGCCGTGCTGCGCGCAACATCGCGTATCACTGCAAAGCTGGCGAGCTTCAGGGTGCAACGAGTTCCGCAGCAGCATGCGGCTGGTGCCAGGGCAGAGGACGCAGCCGGCCTGCCAGCAGCAGCGCGCGGGCGCGCAGGCGACGCAGCCTTGCGCAGCAGCGCCCCCTAGTGGCGCGGCGGCGTCCTGGTGCTGCAATGTGAGCGCGCCGCGCAGGGCTCGGAGTTCCACCGCGACGCGGGCGCGCTCGCGGACGCAACGCACCCGCAGCACAACCTGCGGCTGGACGCCAAGGCGCTGGAGGGGCGGCACTACCACCACGCCTCCTGCCGCGACTTCCGCGACGCGGTGCTCGGCGTGCTGCCGCACAGGCGCGGCGCTGCGGGCCGCGCCGTCTGTGCGTTCGCTGACGCACGAGCCCGCTGCTGGTCGTGGCCGAGCCTGCTCGGTTGCATACCATGCACATCGAACTTGAGCGCGGATGGGTGCCAGGACAGGGCTGAGCGCGGCGCGGCAGCGCAGGACAGAAGTAGGCATGTGGCACATTGCATTGCGCATCCGTAGGAGTGCCCGCGCTCACATTTGGAAACCTGGACATGCTGGGGGGTCCACACAGGGCGTGTGGTCCTGCCTGCGCAGGTGGGCGCGACCGTCGGACGCGCGCCTGCGCCTGGCGCACTTTGCGCACCAGCGGCCGCACGCCGGCGCGCGCAAGGGCCGCCTGGCCGACCGCGCGGCCGCAGCGGACGCGGGCACGACGGCGCCCGTGCGCGTGCGCGACGGGACTGCGCACGCGGCCGCGCACGGCGTGGACCACCGTAACCCGGTCGCGCGCGCGGTCGGCAAGGCGCGCCGTTCATTACGTCGCATTCTGGAAGGCTGCTATCTGTGCATGATTTTGCTTGCGGCGTGTACGTGATATGGTGACGGTCCCAACAGATACGCACTTCCCTGTCATGTGTGTATGATGTGCAAGTGATGGAGAAACGTGGTCAGGACTGATGCAGTGAGGGTCAGAACATAGACAGCAGGCGCGCTGTTTTACCTTTACCAGAATCGCCGCCATTACAATCAGCTTGCAGAGCGCGTCACCGCAGCCCTTGCGGCAGGCGCCCCAGCTTCGCATGTCTGGTGTCCCAGCGCCTCACTCCTGTCTGGCACCCGCGCGCAGGTGGCGGACCTGGCGGCGCGCGGCAGCGGCCGGGCGCGGCCGCCGTCCGCGGCTGCCGCGGCCGCCGAGCATGCAGCGCCGCCCGGCGAGCTGCCGGCCAATGCGCTCGTGGCCGACCTGGGCGAGGGCCTGGAGGCGGTGCACCTGTACAGCGGGCGCCCGCTGTGCGCGCTCGCGCTGGCCGCGCCGGGCCTGCACGCGGACGTCAACGGCGACGGCGTGCTCGACCATGTGCACGTGCGCGCGCTGCCTTGCGCCCTGAATTCGAGCGACGTCATGAGGGATGGCGCAACAGGCCGGCAGGGGGTAGCATCTGCAGTAAGAGAGACGTTGTGAGGGACGGCGCAGCAGGTCGGCGGAGCCTGGGCTTGCCTCGGCTCTGGCCTGGAGGCTGTCACTGAGTCCTGATCGCGCGCGGAGTAGGCGTGAGCTTCGGGCATCGCACTCCGTGGCTGCTTGGTTCGTGCGTGAGTGTCCTCCGACCAAGGACATTCTCCAGCAACAACGCGGAATGGGCGGCCCGCCCTGCCACCTGCCCCATTTTATGCCACGCCGCAGCACGCTCGACCCGTCCGCGCGCTCGCGCGCGCGCAGGCGACGGGCGGCCGCGAGCGCGGCGGCTTCGCCGGCGCGCTGCCGGCGCACCGGCACGCGCCCGGCTGCTGGGGCGCGGCCACGAGCGGCATCCCGCCGCGCGAGCCGCTGTTCAACGGCTCCATCTGCCGCTTTGCGGGCGCGTGGGGCGAGGCCGCGTTCACGCTCGCGCTGCGGCCCGGCGGCGAGGCCGAGGAGCGCGTGCCGCTGGAGGCGCGCGCCTGCGCCCGCGGTAGGGTAGCTGCACCCTGCACTGACCCTACGTGTGATGCTGGAGCGCCGCGCCTGTTCGCGTGGCTGCCAGCCTCCCGCAAGGCGCGCGCGCACTGCGCAGCGCGCTGCGCGCTTTGATGCGCCGCGCGCGTCGCCGCGCTTGCCCGCTGTGCCAGGGAGCTGCGCCGCGGCAGCCCGTGCTCCAGATCTGACTGCGCAAATGCACGCTGTCCCGCACCCAGCTGGACTGCGCATTGGACATGTTTGCGCAACAAAGGGGTAAAGAGTTAACCTAACCCTGATTCGTGACACACCTGTGGCTGAGCATGCAGGCAGACGTGTCCTGCGCGTGATGAGCCCATGCTCACAGCTCGCGCGCGGGACCGCGCAGGTGGCGACGCCCGCGCTGCTGCCGCTGCCGGGGCCGCACGGGCACTACCGGCGCGGGTACGGCCTGGTGCTGTTCCTGAACAGCCGCGGCGAGGTCACTGCCTATCACCCCTACGGCGAGCGCGCCTGGCAGGCGCGCGCGCCGTCCGCGCATGCTTTGCGGACGTGTTGCCTCCCAGCTGCAGGGCAGCAGCCGCCCCAGCGCCCATGCTGTTGCCTGGGTTTGGCTCAGGGCTACGGTGCTTGCAGTCGTGGCTCCTGTCGCTTTAAGTTGTCACGCATTCCTCGCATGCGCTCTTTTCCGCTGTAGCAGGGAGTCGCGCGTCACCACCCGGCGGCCCGCGCAGGTGCATGCCGGGGCCGCGTGGGCGAACGCGCCGGGCGCGCCGGCGGGCGGCCGCGTGGCGCCGACGCTGGAGCCGCTGGCGCTGCGCGCGGGCGCGGTGCCGAGCGCGGTGCTGGCGGGCGGCGCGCACGGCGCGGCTGTGCTGTCGGAGCACGGGCGGCGGCTGGAGGCGCTGGAGTACCCGGTGCGCCGCGTCGGCATCTTTACAAGGGCCCTACCCTAACCTACCTTACCCTAAATCTATACAACAGAAAGCGTGTAGCAGCCAGATGCCAGATGGAGCATGGGCGCCGCCTGGTAGCGTTGGAGCGCCCGGCTCGCCCGCATCCGCCCGTGCGCCTTGCACGAAGGGAGGCGTCCAATGGCCAGCTGCTGCAGGCGCCAGCTGCTGCATGTACTCTGCGCACCTGCGCAGGAGACCCTCACCGCCGGGCCGGCCCTCAGGCCTGCCGGCGGCGCGCGCAGGCGCCGCCCGTGCTGCCGCTGCAGCTCATGGACTTCAACGGCGACCGCCTGACGGACGTCGTGCTGGTGGCCCGCAACGGCATCTACGCCTGGGCGCAGGCGCGCGCCTCAGCGTCCGCATGCTTTCGAGGCTGAGTGTCGTGCAACAGTGTGTTTATAGTCGCCCCTGGAGGCGCTGTAGCTTGGTCCAGTCGCACAACACTGCCACCATTCAGCATCCCACCGCCGCCCCGGCCGACACGCTGGCTGGGCGGCATGCTTGGATCATGGCTCCGCACAGAGTGCGCACCCCATGCGTCAGCTGCATTCACAGTGGAGGCAGGCGTCCCGCCGACCCCGTCGCCCGCGGCCCTGCGCGCTGGCGGAATGCAGCGCAGAGGCGGCCGCGCGCGCGCGCAGGTGCGGCAGCCGGGCGGCCTGCCCTTTGCGGCGCTGGTCGTGTGCCTCATGGCGGCCATGGCCGCGGTCTACGCGACGCAGCAGGCGGGCCCGGCCGGCCGCGTGAAGAAGGGGCGCTCCACTGACCGCGTGGACTGACGCCGCCCCAGCAGACTTCAGGCCCCTCTGCCGGCGCCGCGCGCGCGCCGACCGGCCACACGCGCGCGCCGAGCGGCCACGCCAGCGCCTCCGCGTAAGCGTGGCACGTGCTGCCGGCTTCTTGCGCTCGCGCGGGCTGAAGCAGGGGCACGCGCGTGGCGCAGACGCGGCGCACGGGGGGTCCGAACTCGCACGGCCGCCGGCGTGGACGGACGTGTATGTAGCTATGTTCCGCGGCAGGGGCGTGGACGGGGAGGGGAGCGGGGTGAGGCACGGCAGAGGGGGCTGCAGGGTGTGTCGAGAGCCTGGAAGGAGCGTTGGTGAGAATGCACGGCCTTGCTGTAGCATGGACCACGAGCACCTTAAGGTCTATTTCTGCATGCGGAGGCCCCATGCAAGCAAAACCCCACACAGCTTGCCACAGCCAGGCTGGCAGCGCCGGCCGGCGGCGTGCAGGGCGCCTGCATGCACGGACGCATGAAGGGCTGTCGGGCGAAGGGCGTCGCAGACGCCCAGACGGCCTTGCTCCGCCCGACACCACGCAACGACACACTGAGGACACACGGAGCCACTCGCCCTAGACCACGCGACCACACCCCACTCACCGCCCGCCCCAGCCGCTCACAACCCCGGCGCGCCCGACGCCCGGCCTCATAGCATCTTGTGCATGGTCTTGGCGTTGACGCCGCGCGCGACGCTGCCCAGCGGCGCCTTGTAGATGTTCTTGTACAGCACGTCTATCGAGGGAATGGAACCCTTCTTCGCCGCCTCCACCGCCGCATCTACCTCCTTCTTCACCGCCTGCGCGCGCGGGGCCCCGCTTCTACCCTAAATCTTCTTCACCACCTGCGCGCGCGGCCCTGCGAGGCCGAGCCCAGCCTGCGCGCCTCCGCGACGTCTCCCATGCTTGTACGCCGTTCTTGCACGCCGCAGCAAGAAACTGGCCTCCGCGGCCCTGCGCGGTGCGCCCCCGCAGCGCAGACGCCCAGCGGCCCTTGGCAGCCCTCGACCTTGGCTCGCTCGGCATGCCATGCGCCCGGCTGGCCCCCCGCCGCTGTGCAAGAGCAGAGCGTGCGCGCACGCGGCCGGCGCGCCCCCGAGCACGCGCTTTTTCTTCCCCATGCCCGCCCCGGGATGCCCGCGCGCCTTCTCAATCTTCTTCAGCTCGGGCGCCTCGACGCCCGCGTGCTCCTGCAGCAGCCGGCGCACGTGCTCGATGGGGTCGCGCTGCTTCCGCATGTCCGCAATCTCGTCGCGCGTGCGGTAGGTCGAGCCGGGGTCGCTCATGCTGTGCCCGTGGTACCGGTACGTGTCCATCTCCAGCACGATGGGGCCGTTCTTTACCGCGTACTCCTTGGCATACGCGACGCCCTGCACGCGCGCGGCGCGCGCGGCGTCGGCGCGCGCGCGCGCCGCCTGCTGCACATTGCACATTTACATGCAGAGGTGATGATGCCTGATGTCCTTGCGAGAGCCTATCGCGGCTTTTCGAGAAGCGACCGGCCGGATAGCTTCTGGCGCCTGCGGCCGTCTCTCCTGCACACGCACACCCGAAGGCCTCGCAGCGGCTTGGTGGCTCCCGCAGCAGTACCTCATGGAGGGCCGCGCACGTGCTTGACGGCTAGCACGTCCATGCCGTCAATCTTGAGCCCCGGCACATAGTCGCCGCGCGTGTAGAATGCGCTGCTCTTGGAGCCGCGCGCGATGGACGTGCCCATGCCTGCGCGCGGCGGGTGCCTCATGCGCCCTGCGGCACCCTCCGGTCGCACCCTCCGGCCTCCCCCTGCCCCGCCTGCTCATTGCCTGGCAGACTTGAGGCCGGCATAAGGCCTTCAGTAGATGAGCTGCTCTCTGTGCAACAGCACGGCACCTGGATGGCAAAATTGGCTAGTGGGGTGCTGCCACGCATGTATGCAGCACGACCAGACCTGCTCTGGCGCACGGGCACGTCTTGGCTGAACCTTGCGCCTTGAAAGCAGCGACTGCACCCTCTGCCAAACGAACGGGCTGCAGCGACAGCAGGGGCCAAGGGCGCGGAGGCGCACCGTAGTGGTTGTTCTCGCAGATGAAGATGGCCGGCAGGCTCCACAGGCCCGCCATGTTGAACGCCTCAAACCCTTGGCCCTGGTTCGCGGCGCCGTCGCCGTACCTGAGGCAGGGCAGCGCGCTGATCACCAGGCCTAAAACGAACGTTTCGTCGTAGTGCGGCAGGTGCACAGTGACGACACGGGTGAGTCCGACAATACCGCCGCCATTGGAGACCTCCTTGGCCGCACGACCGCGATCTGAGCGCTGCAAGGATGGCAGGGAACCCGCTCAGAGCGGGGGGCGGCATCGGCGGGCGCACATGGCGTAGGCGACGCTGCCGTCGTTGCGGTACTTGTGCGCGAACGCGAGCCCCGCGCCGACGGGCACCTGCGCGCCGACAATGCCCTGCCCGCCGAAGAAGTTGTGCTCGCGCTTGTACATGTGCATGCTACCGCCCAGGCCCTTGCTCGCGCCCTCCGTGCGGCCCATGAGCTCTGCGCGCCGCGCGCCGGCCCTCCCCGGTCACCTGCTGCACGCCGCTGTGCTGCACCAATGGTTACCATTTTGGAGGGGGTCGCGCGCCGGCAGCGCCACACAAGCCCTAACCTGGTCCCGCTTGCCCAGCTCCCACATGCGCCCACTGCGCTCGGTGCAGCACCCAGTTGTCCCCGCGCGCACAGCGGACCCGCACACGCTCGACCCTCGAAGCACTTTCCAGCGAGAAAGTGTTCGCCTCGAAGGTGACTGGACAGCTGTGAAGACACGCACCCACCGTACTGTGCCGGCCAGTGTGTGTGCAGGCCGTGACGCAGCACGGTGCCAAAGGCGCAGGCCCGCACCAGCCATCACCTCCAGCATGGTGCCGCCGCGGCCCAGGTGCGTGCAGTGGTCGCGGTAGGACGTGATGATGGAGTCCTTGAAGTTGGACGCCGCCTCCAGGCCCACAAGCACCGCCTCCTGGCCGTCATACCTGCCGTGCGGCGCGGCGCGCTCGCCAGGGGCCTGACACCACCAGCGCTGCCTGGCACACTCGGGCTCTGCTCCTATATCTGGACAGCCTGCAGCACACGTGCCAAGCGACCTGGGGGCGAGCGGTGCAGCGCGCACAAGTGACAGAAGCCGCGGATGAACTTGGCCTTGTACATCATGTCGGCGGCAATCTCCATACGCCGCATCCGGTACATTGTCTCAAAGAACTGCATCAGCTCCGCCTTGCTGGTGGTCACGTGCGGCGAAGGCGGCTCGATGCGGTGCGCCTTGTACTCCATCACCTGCTCCGCCGTCAGTTAGGTCAGGGGAGCCGCTGCGGCCGCTGCACTTCGCCTTGCTTCAGCGCGCGGCTCTGCGCATCCTGTGTGAGGCAACAGAGCAGTCTTCACTGACCGGCGCTAGAAGACTCAGTGTCAGCAGCGCACCTTGAGCTCGATGCTGTCCTCTTCGTGTGCGGCCTCGGTCTGCTGGTGCCGGCGCCCCAGCAGCTGCGCGGCAGCGGGCAGCGCCGCGGCGGCAGGCGCGCCGGGCGCGCCGCATCGCCGCAGCAAGGCGCCTGTCAGGCGCTGCGCTAGGCTCATCGCGTGCCTCTTTGGTCGCAAAACTTCAGACTCATCTGACCTTTTGCTGGGGCACCAGAGAACCCTACTGGGGAATAGCTTGATTTGTTAGTAATTTCGACATGTATGATATATACAGCATCTGGGTTGTCTGGTCTACCATGGTGTGAGGTCAGCGGCACACCATTTGTGAGCACAAGGCACCGTCGGCAGAGGTTGCATGCATGCGAGCTCCTCTAGGTAGCAGTCAAAGCGCAGAATATACGCTCAGGGCCTCGCCCGTCAGCGCAGTATGCCTTGCACCCAATACACACAAGGAAACATGCTCAAAATGCACAGCGCAGCACGGGCATGCTTCACAGGCCACAATGCGTTCGAGGCATGGCCCCAAGCTGACACACGCTGAACCTACCCCAGCCTCCAACGCAGCTGCCATGTCGTGGCATGCAATCTACTATTCTAGCTCACCCTGGTGCACCGGCACTGCGCTGCCGCCCTGCGCGCTGGAGGCGAGGAGCGCTTCTATGACAGCCAGGTCGCGCACGCCCTCCATGAGCGAAGTCCTGTACGCCGTGTCGGCGTCCGCCTCGCCGCGCACCTGCTCGGGGCGCCTCACTGAGTGGAGCCCGCCATGAAAGCTGAAGAGGTTGAGAGAAGTCCTGCATGTGACACCCTTGCTGCACGCGCTGGGCCACCTGGGCGAGACGCCGTGTGCTGAGGCAGGCACGTGGCGGGGGTCGGTGTGCCACCGCATAGCCAGCCGACGAGCGGCATGCGGTTACTACATGCAAAGGGCAGTGCTGTTGCAAGGTGTATGTGAGAGCCAGCTCGATGCTCAGTGGCACCGCTTGGCGCGCATGCGTGGCAAGGCCCGCAGTGTGTTACCTGCGCCACGAACGCCGAGAGCTCGTCTTCCAGGCCGCTGAACGCGAGCTTCTCGACGGACGGCGCAGCCTCGCCGGCCGCCTGGCGCAGCAGCCGGTACTCGCCGCGCCCGCCCGCCCAGCCCCCGCGCTGCACCTGCGCGCGCGCGTAAACATGCCTTCGGTACAGCGTGAATGCCGTTCCCACAGCTGGTCCAGGCATGCGTGAGCTGCATGCCCCTGGGATGCAGCGTGGAACCTCACCACGCTCTTCGCAGGGCAGCCGCATGCCGGCAGGCGGCAGCCGTGCTCGCAGTACTGCTCGCCAAGTACACAGCACTACATGCTCCAGCAGAAACGTGTGAACCTTGCCGTGCCATCCAGGCCACACGCGGGCAGCCGCCCGTACCTCTAGCGCGCCGCGCGTGCCGGTCGCGGTTAGCGCAAAGCGCGGCAGCGCGCAGCCAAACGAGATGCTGACGCCCGCGCCGCGCCCGCCGCCAAAGCGCACGTGGCCCACGAGCGCGTCCGGCGCGGGCAGCGCGTCGGCGGTGCCGTACGCGGCGCCGGCCGCGGAGATGGCCTCGCCGAAGCCGGCCGCGGCCACCAGCGCGCGCAGCGCCGCCACGAAGTGCACCGATGAGTCCATCAGAAAGCAGCCGGGGCAGGCAGCCGCGTCGCGGCGCCAGGCGCTGCCAAAGTACTTGTTGCCGGCGCTCATCGGCATGTCGGCCACCAAGTCCAGCTTGATCACGTCGCCGACCGCGCCGGCGCGCACCGCGGCCGCTGCCTCGCGGAACGCGCGCTCCGAGCGGTAGTTCTCTGCGATTGCGCAGACTGGCCGCCGGCCGCCAGGCCCGGCGCTCAGCGCCGCGTGCGCGCGCGCGAGACGCAGCGCGCCCGCCACGTCCGGCGCGACCGGCTTCTCCTGCACAGGTTGCAGTGAGATTTAGGACCCCGTCTGAACAATTTGTATAATGAGAGCGCTTTCTTCCTCCATACAGCCCAGCTGCACCATGCTTGGCCTGAGGCAGACGGCATGCAGGCATGCGCGCAGGTGTATACAGGCAGCGCCACAGGTGTCCACCCGCCGCATACAGAGTGGTGATACTGTGGCACCTGACAAGCTGGTGTGCACACCTGCAGCACGTGCTTGCCGGCGCGCAGGCAGCGCAGCGACACGCCGGGCGCCGCATCGACCGGCAGCACGACCAGCGCGGCGGCGATGCCCGGCGCTGCCAGCAGCTCTTGCAGCCCAGCCTCGCCGGCAAATGCGCGCGCGTCCGGGCTGAACCTGGGCGCAGACGGGGCCGTGCTTGCTTCTCTTGGGGCCGCCAACAGCCAGTCAGCAGATGGTGGTACGTGTGGGGTCACAGCGTGCTGCGCGTCTGCCTGCGGCAGCTCATGCACGGCGGCGCCCGGCCTCGCCAGCATCCCTGCCTGGCCAAACACTGCCGTGTGTGGTAGGCTAGCGCGTGTGGTAGGCACAACGCAATACTTGTCAGTCCCTGACAAGACTGCGATGTGAGACAAGGACTGTCTGGTGCTCAGCGGGACGGCCATCACTGACGAACTTATTGATTGGTGTTGCATGGTCGTGGGTGGGATTTGAAGTTTGCAAGATGGGGCGCCCCAGCAATAGCAGAGCCCGTGCGGGGGTGCAAGGAGGGCCCGCACTCATGAACAGCAGGCAGCAGCGCATGCGCTGAGCCCTCGCTGCGGCTCCACACCGCCACGAGCTGAACATCCCTCGACTGCCTGCATGCCCCCGCCCCACCATAAAACAAGCTTAGATATTTATCAATGCAGAGGGCGTCTCACAAGGTGGGGGCGCACCTGAGCAGTGGAAGGTATGCATCTCGTGCGAAGATACCCGCCCCCAGCAGCGCCACTGACACAGGATCGGACATTGCGAAGACGGAGACGTGGGGAGTGCTCAGGAGCTCTGCACCTCTCGTCCTTGGACAGCTTCTGAGTTGAATGGGCAATACCCTGCCAAACCCCCCTGGACGCGCCCAGGCTGCACTGCTTGCTGGGCTGTGCACGCACAGTGGCGCAAAGTGTGCACCCCTTGATGCCCCTTTCTGCTGCTGGCTCAGCCTGCTCAAGCCTGTTTAGCCTGCTTCAGTGACAGGACTCTGTTTTTGGGCTCTGGGGCTGTGCCTGGCCTTTTTGCAAGCCGTGCTTAGGGACTGAACGATGGCCGTGCACCAAGCCGGGCGGCGTGGTTTGTGAGGAAGGGGACTGGCGTCGGCAGCGCAGCTGACGTACGAGCCGTCTGTGCTGCTGCGTGACGAGGCGAGGCCATGGACGGCGACGAGGCGCAGCCCAAGGTGAGCTCAGCAGCTCCCGGAACGTGCCAAACCCGGCCCTGGGCGCGCGCCGCTGCGAGCTCCGCTTGCCGGAGGGTTGCCGGCACGCCAGCCCGATGCCCGCCACACCTCGCTCGCCATCGCCCTGATGCGGGCGTTCAGCCGCGGCCACGTATACCTGTTCGCCGTTTGGAGGCCGAGCGAGGGGCAACCCAGGAGCAGCGGGGGTGCATGCCGGTCTGCCAGACTGGCTTACGCCCGATACCGCCTCTGGTGCCTGGCCGGTAGCCGGCAGATGTCAGTCGCGAGCTTGCCAGGCTACTCCGTATACAAGGGAGGCCGAGCTTGCTGCGTTAGCAACGCTCCCATCATGTTTGTCATGGGTGCTCGGATTATTACACTGCTGGGCAGTCTCTGCCTGTCTGTAAGCTTTGTTGCCAGCCAGTGCGGCTTTGGTGCGCGCATCCACACGTGGCTGTTTTCCCAGCTGGTCCAGGCTTACTCTGGCGGTGGCGCACACAGGCGGGGCATGCGCTCCAGAGCTCGCAAGCTCGCACACTGCCTGACGCACAGCATCGATATGCGCTGCTGGGGCCGGCCTCTGGCAGAGCCGGCCGCCCGGTGGCCCCGCTGCCCTGCACCCCGCTGCGTCTGCTGTGCGCCGCGGCAGCGGGCTGCGCCCGCTCGCGCCGCTTACTTGCGGCCGGCTCTGCGGGCGCAGGGTGAGGAAGAGACGTCGTCGGCCAACTATGGCTCGACCAGCCGCGGCGCGGGCACCACGGAGAATACCAGCCCGCAGGACGGCGGCCCCAGCGGCAGCCCGCCCGCGGAGGAGGAGGCGCCCGAGAAGGGCGCGGCCGCCGCGGACGACCTGCGCGACCTGGCCGCCAAGGGCCTCTGCGCGCCGCTGTGGCGCACCAACCAGCCGCTGCAGCCGGTCCGCGCCCAGCCCCTGCCGTGCCAGGTCTGGTCGAGTAACTCGCCTGTGGCTGCCCCTGGCTGCTGCGCTCCTGGAAAGTGCCTGTGAGGGCGCTGCCTCGCACAGGAGGTGCTTGCAGTTGCAACAGGTAGTGTCACCCTGGCACTGCGGGCGTGTGACACTGCAGCTTTAACGTCTGTCTGTCCAGTGTGAAGAGCTGGTCTGACGACGAGGGTGCAGTACTCCCTATTGCATTGGGATGCGGCTGGGAAGCAGAGCGCGCAGGTTGCGGTGCTGACGGGCGGAGGCGCGCGCGTGCGGCGGAGGCGGGCGCGCGCCCGCCGCAGGCGGGCTGACCCGGCGCCGCGGCCGCGCAGGGCATGCCGGAGGCGGAGGTGCACACGCTGCAGACGGGCTGGTGCCGCTACGCGGGCCAGGACGGCGCCAAGCGCACCAACGTCTGGCTGCTCACGCAAAGCCCGCGCGCGATGGACCTGGTCGCCAGCGGGCAGGCGGTGGCCGGGCCGCCGACGCCGGAGGCCGCGCGGCCGCGCCTGGCGCTGCCCGGCGACGGCTTTGGCGGCGAGCTGCCGCGCGCGATGTCGTCGCCGCACCAGGCGCGCCGCCGGGCGCCGGCCGGGGCTGCAGCCTGCACAGGCCCCCAGCCACACAGGGCTGCCGGTATCGCAGACCGCACTGGACTCTGCTCACTGTGCTTTGCCTCGGCTGTTCCTCCAGTCATGGTGCAGCCGCGCTCCACGACAGTGTGCAGCCTGGCTATGCTGCCTGACAGCGCGCCACGCCAAGCTTAGCAGAGCACCTTCCTTCCCGGAGGCGGGGGAGTATGCCTGTGCTGTCCGTCCCAGGGAGGTCTGCCGCCATAAAGCGTCGGGCGAGCAGGAGGAACCCTGCTGAGAGGGTTACGCGGGCGCAGGCGCTCACGCGCACGATGTCGGACGGCCCCGGCCGCGAGGCGTCGCCGCTGCTGGGCCTGGGCGGCGACCTGAGCCGCCTGCTGGGCGGCGCCGGCTTCAAGGACGGCCCGCAGAGCCCCGTGAGCCCGTTCGGGCAGCCCGCACCCGACTGGCTCAAGTCCGACCCCGACAACATGGAGCAGGCGATGCTGCAGGCGCGCTCCTGGCGCCCGGGGCGGTCTGCCACCTGCCCGTGCAGCGTTGTGTCCGCGCTCGCCTGCTGGGCTGTCCAGCTGCCATTCCGGACAGGCCTTGCGGCTGAGGTGATGCATGGAGAGCGTGCAGGGTGCGATGACAGGGTCGCGGCTGTCTGTTGCACAGCACCTGAGGGGTGCACTGGCTTAGATTCCGCAGGCAGCCAGTCGTGCCGGACCCGAACGGCGCTGTTCGGGCGCGCAGGACCTGAGCCAGGGGACGTACGGCGGCGCCGCCACGCAGACGGCGCTGGTCAGCAGCGTCAGCTGCCCGCCCGGCGACGGCCTGCTGGCCGAGCTGTCACGGCGCCAGGCGCGGCACTAGCTACGCCTCCCACTGAGCTCAGGGCGCGGCAGGCGCGCAGCTCTGTGCATGCCCCTGCTGTGTGCGCAGCTTGAGGGGCAGATGGGGCGGCTTTGTTGTGCATGGTTGGTTTGCATATGTCCTAATGTACCACAATCAGGACCTGAAGGCGCGCATACGAAACTGAGCACTGTGCATGCTGTCTGCGACGCTGGCTCAAGAGGTGCCAGCGGGAGTGTGCTTGAGACTTGCCGCCGCGTGACTCTGGGCTTGTGAGGGGACCTCATGCTCAGCCGTGGCCCTGCAGGCCCGGAGCCAGATGGACACGGATGGCTGGGAGGGCGATGTCAATGGCGTGGTGCGCCCCCTGGGCGTTCACTGCTGTTGCAGCGCGTTTGTCCACCCACTGAGACTTCTGCACTAGAGTCCCAGCCATTGCACTGGGTCATGCAGCGTCATGCTGTGCACGCTGGGCCTTTGAGCATTGCGAGGCTGCTTTGAGCATCTGCCGTGCGTGTGCCGGCAGTCTGGGCTCATGTATAAAGCGATGCGGCCTGAGGGGATGGTACAAGGCGCAAAGCAGCCGGGGCTGACTGCTGGGGCTCCGCCGCGCTGCGCAGGGCAGCGGCTGGGCGGAGCGCACGATGTATGTGGGCGCGGATGTGGGCGGCAGCCCGCCCAACTCGCACCTCTCTGCGCCGCCCGCGTACCTGCCGCCGGATTCGGCCATGTCGGAGGGCACCTACGCCACGCGGCCGGGTGCGCTGCCGACTCTCCATGCCTGGTTCTGGCGATTTGCTATGCGCTCACAGCCGCCCGGCACACTGGCGCTTGCCTGTGCGTCCACACGCGGGCGCCCGAGCGCCATGGTCAGCAGGCCACTCTAGCGGGCACTAGCATGGCCGGTGGGCTTGGCAAGGGCTGCTGCCGCGGTGTGCGCCGTGAGGTATTTCGGCGTCGCAGCCTGTACGGCGCCCTGCATGATGCAATCAGGGCCGCACGTGCCTGCAGCTCACAGCTTGCAGCTTATGCATCGTCGGCACGGTAGCGAAGCAGGAGGGAGCTGGAGGTGCAGGTTGGAGCTGGGGTAGGCCCTAAACCTGACTACGTCTTGTTTGTGCAGGCGCGCCGCTCGCAGAGGCAGCGAACAAGGCGGCGATGCAGCTGCCGGAGCGCGTCATGATGGCGCTCGTGCAGACGCCGGCGATGTTCGCGGTGCCCAACTGCATCAACAAGGGCTTTGCGCCGCCGTTCATCGTGCGCGTGGGCGTCGTGTCGGCCGTGCCGACGCAGATCAAGGCCACCATCGCCGGCTACATGCTGCAGAAGGAGCAGGCGCGCGCGCGCTTCCCCCGCCGGCCCCCTGACGCCCCGCCCCGCACCCCCCCGGCGTCGCTGCCCCGCCGCCTGTCCGCGAGGCTCTGTCATTGCCGGTCACTGGAGGGCGCATCTTAAAGCGGTGCTTGACAAAGTGGTGTGCGGGTCGGCCGCTGATGGGGCGCGCGCGGGGGTGGGGCGGCAGGTCGGCGCGCTGGAGCGCTGGAACCCGGGGCAGCACGTGGTGACGGAGAGCCTGAGCGGCGCGATCGTGACGCAGACGATCATCTGCCACGGGCCCTCGCACCCCAAGCTGCCGCAGCCCTCGCCCGGCAAGCACACCGGCGTGGCCGAGTTCGTCTTCAGCGGTGCGCCGCGCTGCCAGCGGTTGCTTCGGACGTGCTTGACGAAAATGGCATCTGTCTCTAGGCAAACCCCACCTCTGCTGACGCTGGGAGCATGATATCCGTGGTGGACAGACCCGGCGTACATATGGTGGCCAGGGCTCGCTCGCGGCAAGGTCGTCGTGCCAGTGCGGTGTCGCGGTCCACACGTAGCTGCATGCGGGCTGCGCTTTGGGCGAGGTTTCAGAGCGGCAGGGCATGCAGCGCGCGCGCCGAGCTGCGCCCTGAGGCAGCGCCTGCCGCGCGCGCGCAGACCTGCGCTTCCACAGCAGCAGCCGCATGAAGCCGCGCTGGCTGGTGTTTGCGCTGACGCTGCCGACCGAGGACGTGCTGTTCGTGCAGTACACGGTGCCGACGATCATCATGTCGCGCCAGTGCGACCAGCACTCCAAGGCGCGCGCGCGCGCGCGCCCGCCGCGCTGCCTGCCGCCTGCATGGGCAGGGTCCGTGCGCTGCTTGCATGCGTCTCTGCCTCCATCACTGAAACTTGCCATGTTTCGGGCGCGTCTGAACTTGATTTGCCACGTTCGATTCTGGAGAGAGCGCACCTGATCAGCCCTGCGGCTGTCTGCCTCGGCCTGGCAAAGATCTGGTACGCGCAAGCGGTGGAGTTTTCCCACACGGGCAGTTGCGCATGCAGGGCGCACACAGCGTGGCGGCCGTGACCTGGGGCTGACAGGGGGCTGAGTGGGGCCCCGCGCGCGCGGCCCGCAGGCGCTGTACATCCTGCGCGGGCAGCAGCCGTACCGCAAGCGCGCGCGCCTGGAGGGCGAGCGCAGCGGCGGGCCCGACCCCAGCAGCGGCGGCCTGAGCGCCGGCGCGCCGCCGGCGGGCCCCGGCTCGCCGCCCGGCGGCGGCGGCGGCGCGCCGCCGTTGCGCCAGGCGCTCTCCGCGCCCGCGCCGCTCGCCGACCCGGCCGAGGACGCGCTGGACGGCGAGTGGCCGCTGTCTGGGCCGTTCAACTTTGACCGCTGGCGCGAGATGATCGAGCGCAACTGCCGCCACTACGCGCTGATCCGGCCCTTCGACAAGGACGACCTGCGCATGCTGGCCAAGGTCGCCGGCTTCTTCAGCAACCAGGCCGCGTGCCTGGTGCCGTTCGAGCTGTCGCCGGGGCAGTGGCAGGCGTTCGGCAATTGGTTCATGTCCTACCTGCGCCTGTTCCGCTGCCACCAGCAGCTGTGGATGATGCGCGCGCCGACCGCGATCTGCGGCTTCGGCGTCGACCGCGCGCACGCCGAGCTGCTGCTCGGCCCGCAGCCGAGCGGCACATTCGTCGTGCGGCCCAGCCTCAGCCTGGCTGGCACGATGGTGCTGAGCGTGGTCGTGGACGGCGTCGTCAAGCACATGGCGCTGGACGGCAACCAGCTGGACACGCGCTCGCTGGAGGTCTGGGTGCGCGACGTGCGCGAGGCTGCGGAGCTGCTGGACGTGGCCAGCGGCCAGCGCGTGCCCAAGGACCAGGTGTTCCTGCTGCACTACCGCCGCTTTGGCGTCGTCACCGACCTGGGCAAGGCCGGGCACATGTTCAGCGCGGGCGGCGCCGGCGCCGCCTTCGCGGCCGGCCCGGCACTCGTGCCGCCCGGGCTCGCGTCGCCCGGCGGCGCATGAGGCCGGCAGGGCCGCGGTCGGCGGGCCGCGCTCCCGGGGGGGGGGGGGGGGGGGGGGGGACCCCCGGGGGGGGGGGTTTTGGGGGGGGGGGGGGCGGGGGGGGTGAACAG
>JAABUU010000215.1_pt1 | contig 139072 bp, 129 predicted proteins | sample 5559301 | NCBI WGS metagenome assembly JAABUU01 (sample SAMN10711884, study PRJNA513360) | rock metagenome | isolation source: Antarctica rocks | place: Antarctica: Victoria Land, Richard Nunatak white | reverse complement strand
GTGCCCCGGGATACTATCTGTAACTAACCTTTCTAGTTAGAGTGCGCGGAAACCCAGTGTGCGCGGAAACCCCGTGCATACGAGTAGTTGAGGCGCCAATCGGCGCCATATCCGCTCTGGCGCTTTCACATGACTGTATCGGAATCTCGGGGTTCTGCCTGAAGGATCATCAGCCTTGTCTGTCTGGTCCGCTGTACCGGGGGCGTATATTTCATGAAACTACCGGTATTGAGCTAGTATGTGGGGTGAGCTGTGAGATGATCCAATCGTTCCACATCTGATGCATCGGGCATAGTCGAAACGTCAAAGTCGAAAGGGGCGAAGCAGTGGGGGCTGGGGCCGAGCCGTACGCCGCAGCAGCAGGGCCTGTTCACATAGCTTAAACTAGGATTAAAAGCTTTTCCAGGCGTAGTTTGGCACTTATATAGTATGTATTTTTCGTACTCGTATGCACGGGGTTTCCGCGCACACTGGGTTTCCGCGCACACTAACTATAACTAACTAAATTAGTGCCGTTTTCAGTACGCTAAACCCGATACTATCTGTTACTAACCTTTCTAGGTTAGAGTGCGCGGAAACCCAGTGTGCGCGGAAACCCCGTGCATACGAGTAGGGTATTGCTGCTCTCGCTCCCAACCGCTCAAATTTAAAACCACGTATTCTCCTCAGAACATGACCCTTCCTCGGTAGTACCCATAGAACACGCCATCGTGTCCCTGCTCAGTGTGTTGTTTGCTAAGAGAACACTCCACTCTTTTCCTCCAATCATATACTTACTTATGTCGGTGCGTCGTTGTTTTTGTTTTGGCGACTTGTAACAGGCGTGGTGGCCTAATTGAAGCCGGGAGGAGAAATGGCCACCAGGCCGCTGGTAACAGCGAATTGAACCACTGGATGTGCTACTCCCGAAAACGGATTATCGGTATTTACATATCCATGAGAGTTGCTCTTTCAAAACAGCTGATTCGGTCTCCAGATTAAATTGACTTCATCTCTCTCACTCTGTGGGCCATCTTATATCCAAGAAATCTAAATGGCAGAATGTCTTGACTATATTGTTGTTGAACATGTGACCTTGGGATGTGGTTATTCAAGAAATAGTCTATGTGCTACAAATGGGGACATCTGCAATCTGCGGTTGCAGTCCAAAGGCGCGAGAATTAGCGTATCTGCCATTATACTTACCAAGAGATCTGTTAGCTCTCCTGAAAGGCAGGAGGTTCATAGCCGGCACCACGTATAGGATGCATATACTCACTTGTATCAACATCAATGCATGATGCTTGAGTGAGGATTATTTGCTCGATCGGCATCGTCAATCATGGTCGAGCAGGACATCCCCGTGTCCCCTTTCATCAGATCTCATTCGCTAAATCCATCACGGCTCTGGAACTACCATTCCCTTCGATGGTGAGGGCGCGTCTCCCCAAGTCATTGTCCTCTTAGTATCGCAAATGCAATGGACCTGGTCGACCGGTTGATCTGAAGTGGATACTGCCGCGTGCTTTAGTTGATGAGGCCTCCTAAAATCCCTGAATGCTGCAGGGGAGGTGTTGTTTCCGTAGTCACAGTGTTGCGGTGAGGAGTCCGATAGACAACAGGTTCAATTGGAAAACGTTGTCAAAGACGGCAAGCCACTAATGCATCGGAATCCTCTTAATATCCCAACGCCGCAATCGGCTCAATTCTACACCGTTGTAGGCGCAGCTGACGGAATTAATAAGCTTAGAGGCATCGAAAGCGAGCAATTGTGTGTCATAAAGTTGCTACTACTGTATATAAACCGTCTTCTGTGCTCTAACCTGTCTCCAGAAGTCAGCTTATCTATCTCAATCAAGTAGAAGAGATAGCACCCTTCGCAACTCAGCTTGCAATCATGCCCTCAACGACCCTGCCCTTGCCCGTCGAAGCTACTTTGAACGGACACAAGATTACAGACTCCATCCCAAGCTGCAAGAAATGCACCAACGGGAGTAAAGTTGCTGTCAGCTTCCCAGACGGAGAGTTCACCTTTCACTCGCAATGGCTCCATGACGCCCGTTGTGACGACGGCGCCTCTAGGAATGCTGTTACTGCCATCTGCCAGCAGCCGACTGAAACGATTCGCATTAATAGTGCCGAGATGAGGAACGAGGGCTCAAGGGTGACTTTGAATGTCACATGGAACGATGGAGTCAACTCAAAATTCCCCATAGAATGGCTCCAAGTTATGGCTCCGATAGTGGCTCGGAGGACGAGTGATGACTCGCAGACCAAGGCGACTGCCTCAGCCAAAGGATGGACTGTTGAGACCCTGAAAATCCCCGAGATCTCCTACAAGGAACTTTTCGACACATATACCGAGCAAGAGCGGCTGAACGCTCTTATGCTTTCGATTCTTGACTACTTACTTTCTCCGTCTTTCCCCGGACTCGTCAAAGTGGTCGATCTCCCAAATCCAAATATGGAGGATGAACTGAATCACGTAAATAACCTCAACACCATCATCCTCAAGAAGCTTTTCGGGTCAGTTTTCGTGCACCCGACACGAGGCGCTGACAAATCTTTCAATGTGTCCTCCCGTGCCGACGAGGCGGAGCGCAGAAAAGACCTACCAAATTACGATACCACGCAAGTACTTCTGCCACACGCGGATCATGCTTTCTATGAGACTCCCATCCAGGTCCAAGGGTGGTATATCCTTGAGGGTGAAAGTGAGAACACCTGGGTTTCTGTGTTGGCAGCCCTTGAAACTCTCAAAGAGGAAGCTCCAGAGTCTTATCACCACCTATGTAATACGCCAATGACTCTTGGCCGTGTCTCTGCCTTCTACAGAGAGCCGGTATATCAGATGACCGTCGACACCACGATATCCATGCAGCCTGGCACGCAGGATCAGTACAAGCGTGTTCGCTGGCATCCCAATTTCATCGGCAGTCTTCTCTGCGATTATGAGGAATATCAAGAAGCGCGTCTCGCACAGCAAAGATTCCGAGAGATTATGCGAAGGGATACCCATCAACTCAAGGTCCACCTGAAACCGGGGGACATGTTCATCTGGGACAACTTCCGGGTATTGCATGGGCGTGAAAAAGTATTCAGAGTGCCTCGTACTGGTGTTGGTCAGACGGTGCCGGAACAAGTTGTACATGACAAGTACAGAGCTCTATGCATCGGCATGCTTGATGGAGTGATAGAGGAGCAGTGGCTTGTTCATTTGCCGATGCCGCAGTTGAGAGAAATGGTTATGCTTGTTCAAGATAATCGTTATAGCGCAAGCCATTCTTGAAAAGTTGCTGGTTTGAAAAACTGATCGATTTCTTAGTAGAGAGAGGTTCATACTCGTCAAACAAGATATAGCCATGGTCTAAACAATTGCGGATTGTTCTCATATCCAATGGAGTTTTCTCGTGCCTAATGATATCATGAGTGACACATCGAGCATACCTTCATAGACTTGAGAGGGAGAGACTTCAGAAGTCTAAACCGTTGGTTTGTCTCGCGACGGGGTGCGTCTCTCGACCCAGGGACGGACGTTACTCCAGTTTCATAATTCGAACTTATGACACTGCTTCTATTGCCAAGGGTTATGCTTTGCGATGTGTGTAATGAAATTGACAGTTGATGTGGCTACATTCGGTGTCCTCGCAGCAATCAGATAGGCTGGTGTAGTCGCAGGGTGATGGGACTCTGTATACCGTGGCGATATAGAACAGCTTCGGCATTATGGCGGAGCGGGAGTCTTTGCACCGGCGGCCCACTTCCAACGCTCTCAAGTTGGCTCACCGTGCGTTAGGCGTTCAAGGGGTTTCGCCATGAACGTAGCGTCTCTGATCCTTGTGGAGGCAATGGCCTTCTCAAGTGTGGTGATCGTGGACGAGTAGATTTCACGTCGCAGCTGCCGCGCGTCGTCGTTGAGTGGCTAGTGAGGACCAGGGTCATCGAGGAGCCGAAGGCGATAGTGAAGCGACTTATCGTCTAACCAGCCGATGTAACATGTGTTGATTGAGGCGTGGATCAGTAGGAGCAGTGTGGTCTGTATCGTAGTCTTAAGGCTGGTGAGGACCTCGTGGTCATTGGTGCTCTCGAGAGGGTCATCGCACGTTTGGACGATTTCTTTCGGTGAGGGGACATGTCCGCCGATGCGTTTCTCTAGGGAGTCAAGTCGTTGAGAGATAGAAGCTCGTGTGCCTTGATAGTCTTCGCGAGGCAGGAGGGTAGACCATGTAAGTGTCGGTTGTACATCCCCTACGTAATCCGCTGGATATAAACCACTGCCTCTGCGATTGGAGCCTCCGATGTAGAAGCCTCACCTCGGGGGGTGACGGTTGACCTCTGCTCGTTGGAGCGGCAGAGAGTGTCCTCGGCCGTCGTCGATCGATCATGCGACTCATTCTGTTACTCATTCCAGGAGGCCATCGTATCAAGGGAGGAAATTCAGTCTTCAACACACAGTAACTTGGATGAAGGTTCTTCGCTAACGTTGATGCAGATTCGTGGAAATCAAATCTAGCGAACGTGAACCCTTTATCAAAGCCCTGCAGAGACTTCGACCAGATTTACAGAAGACTGTTTCTGAGCTAGAAGATCAGCTTGAGATTCTCAAAGACGACATCGCAGACTTACTAGGACGGCTTCAGTATACGGGTATACCCCAGGAGTGAAAGCTCCATGTCGCGGAAAGAGCGCGCCTCGTTGTTGTACGAATTGACGATGCCGTTGAGGAGTTGCCAGGAGCTTTTGGCATCCCATGGTGGTCAGCATCATAACATCCTTCGACTCTCGAGCAAGACGGTACCAAAGTAGAGCACACCATGGCTGACCTGGTGGGTACACCAAAAAAATATTATCCTGAGGACGGGTCGTCTCGAGACGTATCCAGTCGTTAGACATCTTTTGTCTAGAGACTAATGTTTAAAGACATGCTAGGTCTGGCGACATATTGTGTCTGGAGACACAATTTGTCGTAAGAAATCATATGTTACCTATGTACACATCCCCGAAGCTACCACCACCGATCCTCCTTTGCAGCTGATAATTACCGGCCACGCGTAAATCCTAATGTAGATGAACTGTCAACATGCGCTAGGCCGGTTTTTTGTTGATACCGCTTGATAGAAAGCAAAATCCACTCACCAAGTTCCCCATTTGTGGTTCCGATAGACACAGGTCCCGGCTCGTAGCTGCAGTGCGTCGAAGTGCTCACACCATTATCACTTGACTGCACGAAGCAGTCGTATAGACGGCGAGTGATTTTCTTTCTCAGAGAGTTTTGTTCACTCGATATAAATAGCATAGAGTCTCTCATGAGTCGAGTCTAAATCGATGTCACTGTTGTCACAAGTGTTAGGGGCCAGCATAGAGCGAGTCATATGGGTGTAATGTAACGAGTATATAAATGCTAAGGAAGGAAAGTATCTAGAAGGGAAGAGTCGGCTATCTATATGACTCAGGAGAACATAAGCTAACCCTGAATAGAATTGGCCTCGGAACAACCCTATAGCCTAGCGGCGAGCGGCCGGCGATAGTCATCAACATAGTCACCAACATAGCTACCAACATAGATGCGTAGCTAGGATCGTAACAACAAGTATGAATTACAATTACAATTACAATCATTGCAATGCAATTATCTTCAAATTGTGAGTAAATATTTAATATAATCAGTTATGTAAACTATTTTTATTATAATGTTAATATGTTTGTTTATTTGTCATAATAAATAAGATAGTGACAGAATTCAATATTATTTCAGATTTAACGCAGATCAGACTGTAATTTGAGCTACTGCGCTCAGACGTAGTAGTTGAAACTTACGTAGTAAGCAAGAAGCTAATCTAAAGAGGCTTAGTCATCGTCGCTTACTCGAATAGATGTAGCGCATCTAGTCTCGAAGGGGCTAGGTTTCATCTATCTACGTCTGAGATTCTGAGGCAAAACAAACAAACAAATGTTCGTATGCTTAGTCATTGGTGAGGTTCCCCCTACTAGTATTGTAGATCATAGAACCTTGTGGCGCTCAAAGGGATAGAAACTCCCAAGAGCATGAGGTATGCGGTTGTCGAGCTGAGAACGATAATAAGCTCAAATTTCTGGCGGACGAAGCCCTCAAAATGAACCAGATTACCAGTCACTGGGTTCTAGCGCGTCATTCAGACGAGTCGACTTCAGCGATGCAGATGCGCGGAATTTTGCACCACATCAGTCTGCTCAGCGCTCTTTTCCAAACATGACGACAAATAAGTACTCGTCATAGTTCTCATATACATTCAGGACAGACAGCAATTTTGTCGTCGGGAAGAGCGAGATATTGACGACTTGCGCGCTGCGATCTGGCTTTGGCCGTCGTAAGAATCTCTCTTAGCGACTTGTACTCTTTTGTATCCTGTCGCATTACAGAGCTTTGGCGCATACTACTGGTGGTAGTCGGAAGATACCAATGCACCTGGAAGAGCTTCTCCTCCATTGGATGGACTGAAATACAATAGCCGATTAGACGACATCATCGGCATATAAACTTGGATTTACATCTCGTCTGGCATCTTACACTGTCAAGTACTTCGAATCAGTAAAACGAATACCGGAATCTACAATATATCGTCTATTTCCGAACAACATGTACCACATGGCTGTCATCCATTTCTTCTTACTAACCAATTACGTACTCGGCAAGGCCCTCCCACCGTCCTCTCCGTCAGCACCCCCGGCCCCATCTGGAGCTCAATGCAGCGAAGCCCAAGAATGGCTCATCCCAACCTTCAACGACAGCGACTGCGTCGAAGCCGTCAACCGCTTCTTCTACACCGACTACTACCGCTTCAGAACCACCCGCTACGAATTCCACAACCGAGGCACCCCAGACAGCACACGCTACCCACGCAAGATTCTCCCCCGCCGCTACACCATCGCCACCTGCACCGTCGTCATCGCCATGCTGTGGGACTTCCCGACCGAGCCGCCCCTGCCCCCGCTGCCGGGCGAGCCGTCCGGGCCGTTCAAGAAGGTGGATGTGATGAGTTTCCAGCAGGTGTTTGAGAGCTTGAGAAGGGTGACCGTGACATGTGGCGAGGAGAACAATTATATGGGGTGGGAGGCTATGGGGCGGGATCTGAGCGTTGGCGTATTTGTAATGGCAACCGGGAGTGAGCTGGAGAGGAACATTCGTATTGGAGTTGAGCCGTCGATGGTTGCGGCCGGGAGGCTGCTGAATTCTAGTAGTTCGACGGCTGCAACCGGCGGGCTGCTGAACTCATTCAATGCGATTGGCGGTGGGACTGGCGTGCAGATCTCGTAGCGTTCAGATATGGCATCGGTCTTTATTCACTTCCGTTAGTAGGTATAAGAGGACTGTTCTACCGTTGAAGCCCAGTTCATTCTTTTCGGGAAAGTTCAAATGAACGCTCTGCCGTGGAAATCAGAAATATACCATCGACGCTGGCAGAGAGTCGTGATTCTCGAATGGTCCCTGAAAGAAGAAAGTTGGCTAACTTGTAGGTGCGAAGTCCGACACCCCAATCCTCCATCCCTCCTTCTCATTGGGGATATAATTTAATTCTAGATAGAATGAGCTCAGTACAATATTCTACACCTACTAAACTGACAACATGCTAATTTCTTAATAGTTTGCTGCTTTCTTAAAACATCAATAACGCACTGTATGTATCATCTGTCTGAGTTCTTGCAGTCGTTTCGATTGTCGTTCACATTCACGCAAGCTTCGACACATTAATTCTTGAGAGGTTATCCGTGCCCCCCACTTTCGCTCATCCTTCGCTTATACCTACACTTCAACCGTCTGACTAAAGATGTCGATGTTCACTGTATTCTGAACACTTGCAAGAATGAGAAGGTCTCTGTCGATGTGAGTCTTTCTCATCACACAGCGATCGCTCACAATTACGATATTAAACTAGAACCATGCCCTCTCAAGCGTCGTCGTCGCACCTGCTCTGCAGATGCGTCGTCAGTGATCGACCTGACGATCGATTTGCCGACAAATGAGAAAACATATGAAACCACAGACGAGACAATGTCTGACACTCAAACACCAGCGTCTTCCGTGCACAGCTGACCATCTCAAGCTCTGATCCACTCAGACGCAGCGAGTACGAGGGCGCTGAAAGAGCATCGATCCATCAAGTTATCGACGTATGAAGTTATGTTCATGAGCACTTCTCACCAAGATGGCAGCGGAGTGCAGTTTGGGAAACTGATAGTGAACATTTCGTCTACATTTATTGCGACCGACAATCGACTATTGCAGCATCTTGAGCGAGACTCGGAATGGCTTCAGCAACAGTATGGCCAATATGAACCGATTGGCGAAGACTTTGTCACGAAATTTGCATATGAGGAATATGCAGCCCTGACCATGTTTGACCATTCTATTAATGGTATGTCCTCTCCATTTAAAGAAGCACTACCTGTTGACAGTGCAGATGGTAACACGAGCGTCAGCTGTTGTGCCTGGCGCGATTGATGCGGAACCGATCGTGATTTATGCGAATCACATCAACAGGACATCTACGGACCATGGCTCAGATCAGCTAAGACCGATAGCTTCGGGTCGGGATCGCCTGAGCGGTTTAAGGCCGATATGTCAACCGTCAGGCGCTAGCTAATGGAACGCCAACACAAAGACGAAGCATCGCCTGTCGGACGTGTTTGGTCACTGGTGTGTGATGGACGGCATGCTCGCTGTCTGCATATCAATGTCTGCCCATTTACCACGCAGGTCGCCCGTCAAGACAGCCATCCAGTACAATAAATACTATCTCTCATTTTCTAGCCCTCACCACAAAGACGATCATGGCCGGGGGATATGACAACAGTCAGCCTCAGGGCTTCTCCAACCGCATCAAGAAGGTGGCCATTGTTGGGGTACGTCGAGTTTCCACGCCATCGCGTGTAAGTTAAGACAGTCATCTCTAACTGAGTGACAGGCCGGCGCCCAGGTGGGAAAGCACATAGCAGAGCACTTGCTCAAGACCGGCAAGCGTATTGTGACGCCCATCGCACGCCCCAGCAGCACCAGCAAGCTGCCCAAAGGTGTCCAGATTGCCCGCGTCGACTACAGCGGCGACAACGACGCGACATCGATGGAGACGCTCCGGGAACAGCAGGTCTTAATCATCACCATGTCGGTGCCGGCTCTGAGCGACACCATCACCAAATTCGTGCGCGCAGCCGCTAAGGCCGACGTGCCGTATGTCCTGCCCAACTGGTTCGGTCATGGTGCCGTCAATAACACGCTGTGCAACGATAGCTTGCTTGGCCGCAAAACAACAGCTTGCTTCGCCGCAAAGCGACAGCATCTGCGCTGAGATCGAGAGCCTCGACATCAGCTCGTACCTGCTGCTGGTCTGCAACTTCTGGTACGAGTTTAGCTTGAACGCCGGAACGGATCGCTACGGCTTCGATTTCAAGAAGCGCTCCTTCGTCTTGTTCGACGACTGCAACGTGGCTATCAACACCATCACTTGGCCTCAGTGCGGTCGAGCTATCGTCAATCTGCTGAGTCTGAAGGAGCTTCAAAACGACGAGACGGACCGGTCGCTCACGCTGTCGCAGTTCCGCAACAGCTCCATCTACATATCGAGCTTCCGACTTACTCAGCGCGACATGTTTGAGAGTGTCAAGCGCATCACGGGAACCATCGATGCCTATTGGACCATCACCTACGAGTCCGCCGAACAGCGCTGGAAGGATGGCCAGGCCGCCCTGCAGCAGGGCAACATGAAGGCTTTTACGGAGATGCTTTACAGCCGCATGTTCTGTCCCAACGGCGAGGGCGACTATCAGTCCAGTTGGGGCCTCCACAACAACCTGCTCGGCCTGACCGTCGAAGATTTGGACGAGTTCACAGCTATCGGCGTCCGCATGGGAGAGAACGGCGAGGTGTCCCAGTCACACTCAGGGAGGAGCGGTGCTGCTTGCGATATTGCGATACGGACTGGCCAAGTCTTGGGGAGGGATATAGCTCTAATGAGAAGCCCAGCTGTGAGGCTCTCAGCGATTTCCTCGGGCGCATATGTTGCTAGAGAGGTCGCTGTTTTCAGGCTCGTCGTCATATTGAAGAAAGTGGCCAGTGTTGAAAACTTCGTCGAATTGCGCTTCGTCCCCCCGGTATACGGTTACGGTAAACTCGAAATCGTCCCGGATGAGTGTGCACCTCAACTGATTGCATTAGGATATAAAGCTCCCAGGACGGATCTTCGTCCTAGGAGGAACATCGTTAGCGCGCCATCTCTCCCAGGACTCTCCTTGTCCTGGCTAGATCCTCCTGGGCATTAAGCTGGGGGGATTCAATATAAGCTCCCATGGGGACTGGCCATGATATGGGCGGTGTCCGAAAAGGGAAGTCATCGAGACTGTGGATATAAGAGTCCTTATTGGGACTCCCCACAATCCACGCCTTCGACAAGCCACTCCTTAGGAGAAGAGCAGTAGCGTCTCTTGACCCTCGACTCACTAATATTTTCCAACTGTAAAGGTCCGCTTCTTTGGTTGGGCTCTTGCTGAACGGCTGGTAAGCCGTGATCGTCTGGCTCTATAAAGAGGTTCCTGGGCTGGTTAGTCTGGTTGTCAGAGTCAAGATCCGGTTCTTGTGTGATACGCCGAGAAGGTAAAGGGGTAGAAGCCTGCTAGCCAGATAAGTCGGTATGGCAAGGTGTAGAGGCCGGAGTTGGCAAATGCTTCGGACGTGGAAATTCTTCAACTGTTGTCACGTACTCGTCATAGGCGGCTGGATGATTGACGGCGTAATCGGTAATCCTGTGGTCCTGTGGCATGCGGACTAAACAATTGAAAGCCTAACAGGACATTAATGATTAGGTAGACTTGAAGGAGCAGGTGAGAGAATAGGACAGTTCTGAACCTTGTCCACCCTAAACGTGCAAAGATTATCGTCGTGTGCAAAAACCTAATCATGCCACACTATCACTTACTCAAGTACCTAGTAAGCTTATAAACGAATGAAATAAATGTATAATGAAGATCATTGAGTTAGTGATTGAGCAATAACGACTTTTATGCCTAGAATTTAGATAAAGTATTCCCTAGATTTAGGGGGCGGCCGCCTGGAAGTTAGCGGGGATCGGCTATGGTTGGGCTTCAAACTAAAAAACCTACTCAAGAGTATCTTTATCTTCTTTGTATCAGTATAACCTTTCAGCTCACTGAAACGTCTTTGCAGCGGACATCTTATGGAGCTCTCTTTAGAGGGTGTAGGCTTACGAGCCATGAGTCTTTCAGTAGTATGGTTATAGGCGAGCCAGCTGTTACAACTGTTCGTCAGACGTACTTAAAGTTAGCGAGTCTCAAGGCTTCAATTCAACTGAAGGTCGTAGAGAATGCGCAGTACAGTCGACAGGTTTCGATTGCAAGAAGGAGGGACACATCGAGAGAGAAGGCTTAACAGAACAGGTGTGTTTGTACCTCAAAGTGTGAGTTGCATGTGTCTAAATGCTCTTCACACAACATAGAATGGCAAATACATCTATCGAGCTGTATGTAGTAGGTTTTGTGAGTAGTAGAATATAGTACGAGTACAGTACCTACAGTACTCTCTATCCAGGCAATTCAAGTAGCGTGCCGGTCAAAGCGGGGTGTGTGTGTTGCCTCTGTGGTTGCCCGGGCCTGCAGGCCGTTTAGCTGATCGCAACTCGCAACACCCCTGAGGCCGAAGGCAACCGCCCCCCCTGCCACCCATTACTTAACCTGAACCTGTCACCCTCTTCAACCCAAACACTACCCAACTCCCCCCCGAACTTACCTACCCCTAAATAAACCACTATTATCACTAAACCACCCGTTTTCATCCCCGACGAAATAGGTTTGACAACCAAGGACTTGGGGTACTCAACATGGCCCGACCTAAGAAAGAAGACAAGCCGAAAGACTCTGCGAGTTTGCAAGTCAGTATTGAGGACTTCGTTCGCACCAGGGACTCGGTAAGCCCCATTCATTTCCTTTCTTTGAGCTTTGTCGCGCCTTCACCATCAACACATCGTCGCGTCTCACCCACCACACCATGTCCGTAAGCCTACTCACGATCACCCTCATTAAACAATCTGCCGTCATGTCAGATCACAAGTACATGACGGGACCGCAGTCCGAAGCTGCCCTAGAATGCGTCACTCTTCTCACCAACCCCTGCAAGGTTGTTGGCGAAGTAGCTTTTAAGATCGCGCGCAACATTGCGTTCGGTGCCTGTCATCCAGAGCTAAGCCAGCTAATTATCACGCCCCAGGTTGTCACCGGCCTTGCTACCCTCCAGTCCGCGGTTCAAGATCTTTCACGCGCTTATATCGCGCACACCAATACGGTCATCGGCAAAGGTTCTGGCTCTGCTCTTGAGCTGATGAGTGTCGCGAACCCCCTTGGGCCTGGTGATAACGTTCTCTTCACTGGGCGCACCGCTACTCCAGGTCCGAATGCAGAGGCAGCTGAGAGCAAGAAGAGGAAGAGGGCGCCCCATGATAAATTCGCGCCTAAACGCCCTGTGACTCCGTACTTCTTGTATATGCAGACTGCTCGGTCCGAGATTTCTAGTGAGATGCCTCCGGGCCACACCGCGAAGCAGGTTGCCGACGAAGGGACAAAGAGATGGCTCGAAATGCTGGCAGAGGAGAAGGAGGTGAGTGACTCTTCTATCTTAAATCAGTTGACATCGATGGCTGACAAGAGCTCGAATCGTAGAAATGGAGCTACAAATATGGTGTGAACTTCGCGCGCTATAAAGAGAAAGTGAAGGCCTACAAGGAAGGCAAGCCGATTCCGGAAATCAGCGATGCCGAAGCCAAGAAGCTCTACGATGAGCAAAGGAAAGCTGGCGGATTTCCGGACCCACCTCCCGACGATTCAGCTATCGAGGAACACGATGACCATGAAACTTCCGATGCTTCTACTTCGGACGACGACACCCCAGAACCCATCAAAGCTCGTTCCCCACCCCGAACCAGCAAGCGGAGCAAAAAGGACAAAGAGTCACCAGTCAAGCCAACGCCAACTAAGGTGGTCGAGCGAGCGTCGAAGTCAACGGAGGTGGAGAGGAAGAAGAAGTCGCGGAAGAGTGCCAAAGCTAGCGACGAAGCCGTGGAGGCCAAGAAGGAGGCAGATGAGGTTGCAAACTCATCAGTCCTGACGAGCCAAGATAACCAGCAGAGGAAGAAGTCTAAAGGGAGGAAGCGTAAGAGTGAGGCGGCTGACGCTTGAAGGAAAGATAGGTAAACGTCTGGGCTTTGGCGATGGAGTAGGCACTCGTTCGATTTTTCTGAAGAGGGGTTTCCTTGGGTGAAAATTAAAAAGGCTCTTTTATGGAAGGAAATGTATTCGGGTTAACTCACCTTTCGCTCCACCCGAGATTTGAGTGCCTTCTTTCTTTTTTAGCGGGCAGGATCGTCATTACATATTGAAGCAGAGGTACATCGAGGCTTTTCGACATAATTCTATCCAAAAATGCACCGTCCCGAAACGTTCAAGGCTTCGGCGATTGATGGTCATGCTGACTTCGAAACCTAAGGTAGACCCAATAACGTGCGGACAGGGGCAGTTCGATTTCCCGCAGTTCACTCGCCTACCTTAATCAGACCCCGCAACTCCCATTGCTAACCCCAACATCCTTCCTTCTGCTTTTACATATGACTATGACCTGTACAACAGTCAAGACACTAGGCCTTTGACTCAGATCTAACCAGTCACTATTGACGTTCTACTATGCATCTTGTACCTAGAGAAGTACACTCCTCTCTCAAGAACCTTTCATTGGACATACTAACTTACTTAGATCGATAAGCTAGTTACCTCACAGTTAGGATTGCTTGCCCAACGTCGTCTTGCCAGAGGCGTCAAGCTGAACCATGCAGAAGCAACCGTACGCTCCCATCTCCAATCTTACTATCGAAGTGTCCGATAACAGCATCGTAGGCTTTGATAGCCAACAACCTGCAAGAAGTATGACTGTGCTAAGAACGTGGGAACCGAGTGCTGAACGAGGTCTTCCAGCTCGTTCGCGATGGCAATCACTCCGTCGCAGACCTCATGTCAATCGGCAAGACCATGCTCGGCAGGCGCCACGTCCAACCCTCAGTGATGTCTACCCTGACCGAGCTCATGATCGAAGGTACATTCCCAACGGGCACGTACCTCGTAACAGTTCACCACCCAATCAGCTCCAATGACGGCGATCTGGAAAAGGCGTTGTATGGCAGCTTCTTTCCTATACCTTCTAAAGACCAGTTTCCTCTGCCGGATGCTGCAGAATTAGAACCGCAGAAGATTCCGGGCGCTGTGGTGCCGGTAAATGAGGAGAGAGTGGTGCTTCGCGACGGGAGGAACAGGATACGGCTAAAAGTCACTAGCACAGGCGACAGACCAATACAGGTGAGTTTCACATAGCATACATCGTCTCCTATCCAGCGTTCTAAGATGACATCTAGGTCGGCTCCCATTACCACTTGATCGAAGCGAACCCACAGCTCGACTTTGATCGTCTCAGAGCATATGGCTATTTCCTAGACATAGCTGCAGGTACGTCCATAAGATTCGAGCCGGGAGATACAAAGACCGTGACTCTCGTTGAAATTGGGGGGCACAGAGTTATAAGAGGCGGCAATACTGTAGCTCCAGGCCATGTTGACATGTCCCGAGCAAAAGAGATACAAGAAAGGTTACAAAAAGGAGGATTCGCACATACACCAGAACCCACAGGTGACGGCGTTCATATCGAGCCATTTTCTATGACTCGCGAAGCATACATTGGCATGTTCGGGCCCACCGTTGGCGATGTTGTGCGGCTGGGTTCGACAGATCTATGGATAAAGGTGGAGAAAGATTACACAGTCTACGGCGATGAATGCAAATTTGGCGGTGGCAAAACTCTTCGAGAAGGCATGGGCCAAGCCAGCGGTCGACCTGACGCTGAATCACTGGATACAGTAATAACGAATGCACTCATTGTGGACTGGAGCGGCATCGTAAAGGCAGATATTGGCATTAAAAACGGAGTAATTGTTGGGATTGGCAAAGCCGGCAATCCTGACACCATGGATGGCGTCGACGCGGTATTAGTTGTAGGTTCCTGCACAGATGTCATTGCGGGCGAGGGAAGTATCATCACCGCCGGCGGACTGGACACGCACATTCATTTCATCTGTCCGCAACAAGCGTATGAGGCCATCGCTTCAGGTATCACAACAATGCTCGGAGGCGGGACAGGACCAAGCACAGGCACCAGTGCAACCACCTGCACGCCTGGAAGGGTTCACTTGCAGCAAATGCTTCAAGCTTGCGATGAATTACCTATCAACATCGGTATCACCGGAAAGGGCAACGATAGCAGCCCAAGAGCACTGCAAGAGCAGTGCGATGCCGGTGCCGCTGGGCTGAAGCTGCACGAGGATTGGGGAACTACTCCAGCAGCTGTTGACACATGCTTAAGCGTCTGTGACGAATACGACGTCCAATGTCTCATCCACACCGATACTCTCAACGAGTCCGGTTTCGTTGAACAAACAATAGCCTCTTTTAAAAATCGCACCATTCATACCTACCACACTGAAGGCGCTGGAGGGGGTCACGCTCCTGATATCATCTCCGTCGTCGAACATGGCAACGTCCTTCCGAGTAGTACCAACCCAACCCGCCCCTTCACCCTCAATACTTTAGACGAACATCTCGACATGCTGATGGTTTGTCACCATCTCTCAAAAAATATCCCCGAAGACGTCGCCTTTGCCGAATCCCGCATTCGTGCAGAGACCATTGCAGCCGAAGACGTCTTGCACGATCTTGGTGCTATAAGTATGATGTCCTCAGATTCGCAGGCTATGGGTCGTTGTGGGGAAGTCATACTTCGAACGTGGAATACTGCCCACAAGAACAAGTTGCAGCGGGGCACTCTTAAAGAAGACGCGGGCACAGGGGCTGATAATTTTAGAGTGAAGAGGTATATCAGCAAGTACACGGTCAATCCCGCTATAGCGCAAGGTATGAGTCACGTGCTCGGGAGTGTGGAGGTGGGGAAACTGGCGGATCTGGTGCTGTGGAGTCCGGCGAGTTTCGGAACAAAGCCAGATATGGTGATCAAGAGTGGTATGATATCTTATGCGCAAATGGTGAGAATCCATTTCTACAGCTCTTGTAGTGGCTGCTAACAATACCGTCAGGGAGACCCGAACGCCTCCATCCCCACCGTCGAACCTATTATCATGCGTCCTATGTTCGGTGTAAGCTCTCCCCTCTCCCCTTTCTCGGAGTCCGGTTTTCACCTTCCATCTTCACCAATTAACAGGCCTTTCTAGGCCTTCGTTCCCCACACCTCCGTTACTTTTGTCTCTCAAGCTTCTGTCAATAGCGGCACGATAGGTACTTATAAGCTACGCAAACGCGTTGAGGTGGTCAAGAACTGCAGGAACATTGGGAAGCGGGATATGAAGTTCAATGATGTGATGCCGAAGATGAGGGTTGACCCTGAAAGCTACGTAAGTACTCTCTTACCTTTTCATGTGATGTGGCAACCTCGAAGCCGCAAGGCTCTTGTGGGAAGGTATTTGAAAGTTGGAGAATTGGTTGTGCTAACTGTGGGTTTGGCTTGATAGGTTGTTGAGGCAGATGGAATGGTTTGCAAAGCGGAGCCGGCGACGGTACTACCATTAACGCAAGGACACTATGTATATTAAGGAATGTCGAATACAGCGAAGATGAACCCGGGCAAGCTTCAGAGGTGTCTAAAGAGCTACGAGGACTTGTACGGTAATGATAATGATCAGCGATATATTTACGACGAATACCTAGGTTGCAACGCAGATGCGGGTACGCTTCTACTCATTGTATAGATGCCATTAATCGTCAGATATATCGCAACAATGCCCGAGCTCACTCTTTCAACGTCAGAGATGGGTTGATGCTGGGTTGTGCAATCCCACCTCCATTTCCCTTCCCCTTTCCTGGATATTCCGAGCCGAGTTCTGCATTGTTACCCAAGAGCTTCGACAGCATGAAATTTCAGCTTGTCGTTGAAGGTCATTGTTAATGCCATTACATCACTACGCGCTGTATAGGGTTCTTAGCTATCTTCCAGCAAGACCATACAGTTGGTTTCGAGATCATTTCGGGTCTAATGTCGTGTGTCGCGTGAGTCGGTCCGCTTGATCTCAGCCAATGCTTTCCACTGTTCGATATCGTATAAGGTGAAGAACAACGTGCTAGGGCTAAGAATGCAGTATACTATTGCCATGATGCTATAAAAAAAATTCCGTTATTTACTAGAGCAGAACAAGTAATCCTAGATATTATTCCTCGATTCGCCATCTCCAAAGCTCGTGCCAGCAAAAATCATAACTCCAATTCCAGCTCGCCATGTCCCCCCCTCGAGCTCACCAAACTAACCTCACCCCATGCTAACGCGCTCGTCCCCTTTGCAGCTTTATAAGCTTCTTTTCTATGCTTGATCTTCTGGGTGAATATGTTTGTTGTTCTACGATTCTCTTCTGTAGTATGTTGCTGATCCTGGAATGGTTGGGACTCGAAGGCGGAGGTGGAGACGGAGACGTGGGAGTCTTGAGATCCATGGGCGGGTTCGTTATCGAGTGTTGCTTCCTGATCATCAGCAATGAAGTGATTCGTAAAGGATAGAGAGGAAGCGGTGGTGGAGCTAGAGGTCTCCTGAGAGGAGAGGGAGATTGGATGGGTTTGGGTGCCAGCGGGATCTTTTATTCGATTTGAGTGGGGATTTTGGGTGTCGTCTGCTACCTCTGCAGGAGGGCTGGAAGCAAGATCATGAGACTCTCGAGTATCAGTCCCGGGCTTCCTGTCATTCTTTTCTTGTCCTTTCCGTAGCATTCGCAATCCGTTCAAATTGTGGCATTCCTCCAGGTGATTTATCCATAGTTCTTTGGTATGGTAAATTGGCGCCTTTGGCTTTGAGCATCTGCCCCAAAGACATATGTATGGGCCAGTATTGCCTTTAGGCTCATCATGAATTTGGATCACGTGCTGACGGAGTTTGGGCAGCAGGTTAAAATTTTCGCTACACATCGCCCACCTGCAACGGTATTCCTTTCTTATGTTTTTGTCCTTTGACAACGGCTTAGTGCTAGGACTTAGATCTTTGAATTCTCCTTTAGTTCCTCTCTTCGAAGTGAACACTGCCGTATTTAACTCGCTCGTGAGCTGTAATGTGGGGTCAGCTTCGCCTTGAGTCGGCAGTTTGGGCTTTGGTCCCGGAGTCTTCAGCCAGCCATCAAAGGAGCTCCTAAAGTCGTTCCTTTCCTGTTTGGACAAGAGAGTATTAGATGGAGCAGATTTTCTTGAGACATCAATCTTCCTGGGACCATCAGCGGGCTTTTGGCTGGAAATGGGGCATTTAGAAGAAGTATTGCTAGAAGACATGGTCCATTTTGGCGTAGGATACTGAGATAAACCTCTGACTGGTTCCTGGCTGGTACGAGAATGCTTCCAAGGCCGCTCTTCAGGCTCAGGGACGGCATATGTGCTATTTTTCGTCCCGTTAGATCCTGTGGGTGCAACTACCGTGGCATCTTGGTCGCGTTCCTGGTCCGAGTCCACTTCTTCCTGTGTCGAACTACCAGGATAGTTTTGTGAGCTGGACTCGCCCGTTCGCCTCTTCAGTGTTTTCCGTGATGCTACTTTTTCGCCTTTGAGAAGACCCATCTCTTGATCATGAGAGAAAATAGTACCAGCGCATAGATGACCAAATAGGGAGCGGATACTCATGTCCCAAGTCCACCTCTCCTCTTCAACAGTGCAAGGATACACATCGACCGGCTTAAAAGCCTCTACTAAATGGCAGAGCTCATCGTATGATGAATGCCGCGAGTAGGGAAATTGCTACACGCATGGTTAGGCATATGAACTCATACAGATCAGACACGCCTTACGATACTTCTAGGGAGCTTTTGGGTAGACTGGTATAACTTTCGTGCTTTGATCGTCTTTGGTGCGGTAAACATGTTACCAGGAACTCTCTCTTGCTGGTGCAAAACCTCCTCTCTGCCTGCAAGTCTTGCCAGAAGCTCTGTAAGCCTCTCCAACGGGATCGAGTCGTCACAGTCTTCTAGACCGAGGGCATCTAGAGACACGCATTTCCTATGCGAAGAGAGGGCGGATGATAGAAAACTAAGCGTCTTCTCCTGCATTTGTTTGTCATGTATGTTGCTCAGACACAGCCTCATTAGCTCAAGGGCGGCTTTCGGGTCGCTAAGCTCAAGCTCATGAGCTTGCGTAAGATCTCCTTCCCCACCACCTGCACCGAGTTCTGGGATAGTAACCCCATCTTTTGAACGGGCTATAATTGGCGTGATCCAGACAACATCAGAACTATCTAGAGTAGGACAGCTCGTGCCACGCTCGCAGCTATGTAGTCTGACTGTGTGATCACTAGTCAGACAACCAGCCTGCTCTCGATTCCCGTACTTAAAACCACATAGTACTTGAAATTCTGATGAGTGGGCTGTACCGCTGGAAGTTGGTGTAAGAGAACCGTAGAGCTCCATTTTATACCGATCAACGTGAATCTGAGTTTTGAGGGCCGACGCAAGAGCAATCCACACCTCTTCATAGCCAGGAGTCCATGCATGGAAGTGGAAGACTGTGTCTTCTGGATATCTCAAGACCTGCACGAGTAGCTCTTTTAATCCGTCTGCCTTCGTTGGAAAATTCCGATGAGGCTCACTTTTGGAAGCAAATGTTGTGTCAAGATATATCTTGTCTAACTTACGGTGGCCATGAGCATACGGAATGACGACAGGATTGCGGATCAGCGCGTTGACAAACCAAGGTTCGGACCGGATATCACCGGTGTACAGTATTGCTGTTGCAGAACCCTCAATCAGAAACATGACAGCGCCAGCACAATGGTTTGCATCTAGCAACGTCACTCGAATTGTCTTTCCCGGCCGCAGCTCGATATTGGTTGGGGCATTCAACGGGATAGGTTTGAGCAGGTTTCTCAGATGCTTGTAATGTTGTTTTCTTGTCTCCAATATGCCTTTTGCGAAGTTCATTCGATGGGGATACTTCTCGAGGCGTAGTAGAAGTTCCCTTGTAGCCAATGAACAGTAGACAAAAGGCGACTTCAAGGACTCCAGCCCTATCAAATGATCACTGTGCACATGACTCAAGAAACCTGCCAGAGGTGGTGTCCGCCCAGCGATGGTCCGGAAATAGTCAATCCTTATTTCTGGAAATTCGTCGACTATACCCTTGAATGTCGACATAACCACAGGCCAGACCTTGTACTGGAAAGTTTATTGGGCTAAGGATGATCTGCTAAACAGACAAGGAGCATGTTACCGTCTCGCCAGATTAATCTTGGAAGGGATAATAAAAGCTGTGCTGGAAACGAACTATGGAAGAGAGATTTGATATTTCACCTCAGCACTGACATGTTTCAAAGCGTGGAAATGTAAGAAATTCCCAAGACAGTTGGCCCCCTCGGCCATCGGTGTTGTTCTGCAAGTGTCAGTTCTTAGCATGTGAGTAACAAAACTGAATAGAACGTAGATAATGAGTAAAGAAGGTCTGAAAGTGTGGCCCCATCATCCTTACCTACACTTCGAGAATGGAAGTCGTCAATGTTGGGTTGGCTGGAGTTGTGCACAGACGAGCTTAGAGAAGAAGAAGGAAATTCGACCTGTCGTGCTCACAGTTAATGTTTTTGATAACGAAGATACGATAGTTGTGCAATCGTCCAGTCCAGTCCAGTCCAGTCCAGTCCAGTCCAGTCAAGTACGTAGTCTGGTGATCATGCAAGCAGCCCTTCCTGCCCGTAAATGTACCTTAGCGGGGAGTCGTGCTGGGCCATTCAGACGCAATGGACGGGAGCATTTTCAACAGATTCCTTCACGAGACCCTGGTCGGGCATGGGATGGAGTGTTCCGCCGGTGTGACTAGAGTACTCCGTACAATCAAGAATGAACAAAGCGCCACATACTACCTACCTTACTCTACCTTAAGACTCTAATTACTTACTACTGCATGTGCAGCGGTGTGAATCATTAATGTACAACCACCCAGAGTACTCGCCTGCTCACTACATATACTTTTGATGCATCATCCACTCTCCCGTAGAGGCGAATATAAACTCAGCTCGGATACCCTCCCCCCCCCCCCTTCACCTTCGTCCATGACATCTCACAGACTCACACTGACAGTTTTTCTGAGTTTACGCAAAGCTTCTCTTCAGAACCTCTCTATTCTTCAAAAGAGGCAGCCTAAATGTGACTGCAACTTCCCCTCCTGATCTAGCAGCTTCAACTGACGTCGGGTACCTGAAATTAGCTTCCTTCACCCACGCTCCAACATCATCCCGGCTGCATCTTTTGAAACCCAAAGGCCATAAATAGCGAGCCAACGAAACCCCAAAGGCTCCAGACCCTACCGACGACTCGCCTGAGAAACCTTTGTCTCTTCTCTGGTCGGTCACATACCTTACATTACACCCTTCAATTGTTGGCACCTATCTGTTGTTGAAATACATCGAAACTCGTTCAGACGCTTCTCCTCCGTTATTTCCATACCTCCGACTGGATCACAACCACCCCAAAGTTGAATTTCTGTCTTACAGAGAGTGTTTGCGGGGTCTCGCCGAAAATGTGCTCAATACAATCCAACTCCAACATCTCGTGCTGATAACACACGATTCTGTCCCGAGGTCTCGAAGTAGCACAAGCTAGGCACTGAAGGCCGAGCACAAGAAAAATTTATTTCCCGCATACGCCCCGGCTTTCTCCCTTTTTGTAGCACACACCGTTTACACTCCAGCATCTTCCCCCAAGATGCATAAACCAGCCATCGCTCCACTCGTCTACTCAAGACTCTTCCCTAACCCTAAACCAACAGACCCTACCAGTTTCCAAGCTCACGTCACTCGCAACCTGATCCCTGAAGTCCGATCGGAGACTGTTTGCTTCTATGGACCTATTGACTGCCTGGAGGCTCAATATCCTGGTCTAGACTACAATACCTCGACTCACCGAACACGTCTCGGTCGGTTCCCATGGCATCGGAGACTCTTTCGTGCGTTAGACGAGCTGAGACTGACCGACCACGAAATTCAGACACTTTGCAAGTGGGAAGGGACCAGGTGGGCTCGGGAGAGATATGAGAAAGATGAGAATGTTAAGATCCGGGACACGACTTGGGATGATGTGGAGTTGGCTGTACATACACGGCCAACAGCCACAAAGACACGCTTGCCGCGTGGAAACGAAGCGGTGGTGGAACCCGAAGAAATGAGTGAAGTAGAGGAATTATCAGATGACGAAGATGAGGAGATGGAGGATTCCGAAGAGGAGGGGGAAACTGGCGGAGAAGAGAGCGAAGACGAGCTCCAACAAAGCGTCGGTGTAGAGCTCAACCAGAGACTCATCGCCGCCACAGAAGCACGAGCCCGGGGCGAAGAGGCTGTTCTGGACGCCGACTGGGAGCAGTGGCTGAAGGAAGCAGCTGAGCGAGGAGCTGTCCCAGAGGTCTCGCATCTATCGGGAGCAAGCTCAAGCCAGGCACAGACTGTCACTGAACAGCCGGGTTATTATACACAGATGATCCCTGATATCTTCCGCTCGAACCCACCACCTCACATCGCCGCGTTGGCGGCTCGCTTGCCCCCACCGCCGCCGTTCATACCTCTTACCCAGCCAAACGCCGTCCTGGGTTCTGCTCCGCCTGCGCCGCCTGCTGGATCTGCGATGTAGGCGTACAAAACCCTTGTCACCTTTCAGACCTGATTGTTCACCCCCTTTGCCCGTTTCTGGCGTTGGTACTAGGACCGCTCCAAAACATAGCTGCCATCTTTATGCTTACTTTTCGAACCCTCGGAATTTTCCTTTTCCAAGACTGGCTCCTGGAATTCAGGCGTTGGTGCTCGGCATTCATCTAGATAGACAACAGGGCCATGGATACAGGTCTTTGGTATTCTAGTTGCATCTTGCCGCGGCGACGGTGGTATCGGTAAATGATTTCTCGGCTTTTAATGCTCTTACGAATCATGGGCTTTCTTTACCCCATGCATGTTCATCAACTCCTTAGTGCTAGAGCGCATGCATACGGTTAATGAAAAATTAACACGGCATATTTCGATTTCAAACCCCAGAATCACAACTTTGAACTAATTGCCTTCCAACCATAAATTTCAGCTCATCACCCAAACCTCTCAACCACCTCCTTGCTGAACTCTGCAAATGTTACTCCCCTTCCCTCCCTCACATCCACCACCTCCCCCAAATTCGGCTGCGTGAATACGGCAAGCGTATTCCTCGCCACTCTTCCCCCGTTTAATCCTCCATCAGCTCCTCCGCCCACCCTCACAAAGTGGGGTACGGCCCTGAACTTCCCTCCCGTAATCAGTTGGAGCGCTTCGCCCGTTTGGAAAGCAAGACAAGATGGGGGAATGGTTATTTTGGTTATGGTATGAGTGCGGGAATGGATGTAGAGGCCTGTTGTTGGGGAAGGGGGGTGGGGAAGGTATGGTAGGGGTGAAAGGTGGTTTGGGGAGTTGCTGCTGGGAGGGCTAGGGTGAGGGGGGTGTTGGGATTCGTCGACGTAGAGGGCGGATGTTAGGCCGGTGAGGCAGCCATGATCGATATGAGTCGCGCACCAGGAGTCATCCGCTTCTTCTTTGGCGACTTCCACCTTCGGAGGGGTCTTGACGAGGTTGGAGGTTTGTGGTGGGAAGTAATGTAACAACCTCGCTTTCGTCGTCATACTCGTTTTCACCACATGCTCTAAATACCCGTCCTTATACCCTTCTACGTTCGCCACCGCATACCTATCACAAGCTCTTGCAACTAGCACGGCTGTATCAATAATCAGGGTGCACAGGTCCTCAAACGTCTCTCGAAACCCAGGTAAAGAGCTTTCGCTTGGCCAGACGTTAGGGGCTGTGTATTCGGAAAAGTTGGGGAAATCGGAGGCTGGGGCGTTCTGCAGGGTGGGATCTTGGTAGAAGGCACAACTGATGTAGTAGGAACCTTTGAGTGTGTCGTAGGCGCCGGATTTGAGAGACTCTTTGCCATGGGACCAGCCGGTTAGGTAATTCGAAGATGGGACGGTGAGAGTTTCTGTAGGATTCTGGTCAAGGACGTTGACGAGGATTTGGAGAAGGTGAGGACTCAATACCTAGTTCTTCAGGGGGTAGATTGGCAAGGTAAGAGGAGTAGGAAAGCAGCCTATGGCGAAGCTCAACAAATCTTGGTTCAATGTCTTTGACAATCAAGATACCCAGTGACGATGGACCAAATGCTTCTTCTAGTCTTTCGAAGGGCACGGCTGCTACGAAGATTGTCAGACGCGGAGCATTGAGATGGAGGAATTCCGAAAGGCCGACATTCTTTCAGGTCTGCGAGACTGACTGTAACAGCCTCATGAGCTACTTCACTAGGAGCTTTTGGGCTCATGGCAGCTGAAGCCAAGTACTTGCTGGTCGTACTTCGTACAGAGCATTGTCATGGAACTGCAAGCCGCCCACACCCCACTGGGTTACTTTGGCTTAACCCTGCTTATCGATTAGGGCTACGCTAGGGGCCGGGCCGCGGAGAGTGCCGATGAACTTCGTTTACCTTAAAGGTAAGGTAGTTCTTATATCTGCTTCCGACGTTTATGGGAAATATAAGCAAACAGTGCGCAGTGGCATTCCAACTAGGAGAAGAAAACTGTTCTTACAATTACCAACACTTTACCAGCCTTGATCATGGTCAAACCACTGTCCTTCAAAGGAGACAAGAAGTCCAGAAAGCGCAAAGCTCCAAGTGGAGATAATAATGATGCCGCCGACAGCTCTTCCAAAGCACTTACAGTTTCAAATATAGCTGCAACCGGAGAGGATGATAACAGTTGGGTTACAGCAGAAGCGCCATCCGACATAATTGGGCCGGTCATTCTCATTCTGCCGTCAGCAAAGGCAACATGCATTTCCTGTGACGCGAACGGCAAGGTCTTTACCAGCGAACTCGAGAACATCTTCGAAAGCGATCCAGCTACTGCAGAACCTCATGAGGTTAGACAAGTCTGGGTGGCAAGCAGAGTTGCCGGAACGGACAGTATCAGCTTCAAAGGACATCATGGACGGTGAGTTTTACTTAGTATATGCTGTAATTGTTGTTATTTAGCTACATCTTAATGACATCGTTGCAATAGCTATCTAAGCTGCGACAATATTGGCGTTCTCTCTGCAGTTCACGAAGCCATCTCACCTGAAGAATCCTTCATCTGCATAGCCTCTCCGGAAACACCTGGAACATTCAGTGTACAAACAGGACGTGAGAAGTTTCTCACAGTAAATGATGACAAAGTTACTCCCGAGGTACGCGGTGATGCGGAGTCGATCTCATTCAGTACCACTCTCCGTATCCGTATGCAGGCACGGTTTAAACCCAAGTTGAAAGCCAATAAAGAATCAAGGGCAAGAGAAAAGATAAGCAGGAAAGAGTTAGAAGAGGTTGTGGGTAGGAAATTAGATGATGACGAGGTGAAGAGACTGAAGAAGGCACGGGTGCAGGGCAATTACCATGAAGCTATTCTGGATGTGAAGGTTAAGGGAAAACATGACAAATACTCATGAGGAACAGGACTGTCAAACTCCCCCCCGAGAAACGTACCCAGAAGCAGAGACAAGAAGAGGTCACTTCCAAGCCAGGATACTTGAGGGTTCGCGAGATTTTTTCGAAGGTTAAGGCAGCTCTATCGCCCATTTGGAATAAGAGGAGAGGTTCAGACCCTCTCAGTGCCGATTGTGAGGCAAAAATGCTGTCAAGCCCCCTGACTGAGCATTGAACTAAGACTCGCCCCGAGCTCTCTTAAAATCAGCCCATTGAGAACAGTGTTAATTCGGAAAGAGAATACAGGACTTGTATGGAACAGACTCTCCCACAAACGCCTCACATCACCTCATAATGCCATTCCGCCTTTAGGATAGAGGTTGTCATTCTGGCCTTTCCGTATTTCCACCAGCCTTCATACCGACTCTATAAGTCGACACCTGCTTACAGATACGTCGGCATTACCTGTCAAGTTCGCTGTTGGCATCTAGAAAGGACGGACACTCAAAATACCATTGGAGCGGCCGCCCATGCTACTTTTCCCATTCACTCTTCTCCTCTTCCGTCTTTGGCATATACACCTTGTATATGTGACAGTTTAGCTCCTCTACACCTGTGCGTAACACGGCGTCCCGGGGAAGAAGTTGCAGACATGTCATGAGCTCTGCACGTGCATGCTTGAAGCAATCTGGAAGGCCAGTTCTGACTCCCTTCTGATACAACACCGTAGCCAAGATGTAGTATCCGACAGCGACTTTTTCGTCGCTCAGACCGAAACGTCTTAGTTCGTACCTTAGGCGTTCACTAACCAACTTTCTTGCCACTCTCTCCGCCCGCTCCACTAGATCCATGCTAAGAAATGCATGCGTCAATTTCTTATAGAGTCGGAATATCTCAAAGACTATGGCACCTGAAATCGAAATTCCTGCGTACCGTCCAGCACTCGAATCGAATACTGTAAGTGAGGACATCGGCCTCCAATGATAAAAGTAATCAGTAGCAGCAACAGCCTGTTCATATCTGAGAGCACTGCCGAAAGGGTTGCCCATATTCAACTCCTGGTCACCTTCGTCTTGAAGAACGATGACTCGCTCGATTACTTCCTCAGGCGAGCGGAATTGGTTGATTGTTAGCAACGTTACAAGCTCATTGGCAAGGTCTATATCGACTTCGCCATCGATACGAGCCTTCGACACTCGTCCGAGTTGCCGGAACGGTTCGAGCACAGATGATTGTTGAGACCGAGGGGCACGAGTCTTTTGCAGGAATTCAAGGTGCATGTCTAGGCAAGTGAAACCTGCACTTAGAGTGTGCCCGGGCCCGCGGTCAAGGAGCCAGAGGGCGACACAGAACTCTTTGAGACTCTCCCCAGGGATCCAATATTGAATGTGTTGATTAGCTTGAAGGCATGTAAACGCGAGACGGATTCTGAAGTCAGGGTTCGTCATCTTCTCCTGCAATCGCGTCCCGAGCCTCGTGGGGTCATAAAAGGCAATATGAGGGAGGCCCATCGCTGCAAATTGATCTGGAAGACCCAGACAATTCGTAGTAACCTCGACGAAAACGTTCTCCACATACCAGATGTCTTTCGTTTCTTCGTAAACCTGACGACTGGTGAGAAGGAGACCGAACGGAATACGATGTGGAATGCAAGGTTTGTATGGAACGATCCAGTTGTTGTGTTTGGTCAACAAAGCGAGTTGGTAGATTTGATTTCGTATTTCTCCTGGCAGGTCCATAAACCCGATTTTATCAGGGTCTATTTTGGGCCCCATGCTGCTGAAGGGATTAGCTGAACCGTGAATAAACTTTCTCTGTGGTCCCTGCGAGATCTGCCAAAATTCGAGTTGTACTAAGCGGAAGAGAAGGCAGCAAGCATATGTAGCTTCGACGTAAGAGTCAGTCTTTAAAGAAATTCCCGTGGCTGTCTGGGAAATCTTGGGTCAAATCGTAGGAGAAAGCTTGATTTTAGATGACATCTGAATAGGAATCTGGGAAGAGGTCTGGAAATAAATACCGGAAGAAGGTTGAATCAGCGAGACAAGTTTTTTTATGACATACCTATGACGAGAATCTGTTGTTGTCAGAGGAGGAACAAATGAGAATGATGTCGATTGTTCATGATTCAGCCTTGAAACTCGGTTTCACTATGTCTAATACCAGCAACGTATTCACTTTAGTTTTCCCATTTGCAGATCTTAACACAAGATTGTATCCATATGTCGCTGCTCTTCCAACTAGCAAAACAAGATGCTCGAGCGACAGCTCAGTAAGTTCATATAAGTGTTTGTCTATTATATTAGGAAACTGTATTACTTATCATGGATCACTCGAGAACGAAAGTACAAGGACATCTTCACAGACCATATGACTCCTTGACCGACGTACGGAGTACTGTGTCCTACAACCGCAAGCTTGGACAGTGGTACAAGAGGTCTGTCAAACAGACGGGAATGCATCGGACGACCCACTGACAGAATGAATACGTGACATCGAAATATACTTCAAAGATGAATATGTTCGAAGATTCTTGAAGAGATATTCAGACAATGACACTCTCATACAGACAATCTAGGAGTGTCAGATCAGCAACTTGAAAAAGTTGAGCCATGTGTAAGTATGAGCTTTCAAACGATCAACCACAGATTCAGATAGCCAACGCCGATGAACATTAGCTCGTTACATGAGCTCATTCTTAGTATACTACTAAATATAATACGATGTACTTCCTAGGTCGAATTTGCTCTCACTCATAAGAATTCGGGCTTTGAAGATTATTCTTCATAATTCTATAGTTTCGTTTCGTAAGACAAACCACTTTGTGCGAGTTTTCAGGCTTCGAAGCTTTAGTCGAGCTCTACGTTAGCTAATGTTGTGTGTCGAAAACATTCAGAACGGAGTACTATATTCTAGCATGGTTCGTGAGCAGTCAGAAAAGTACGGCCGATGATGTCAAAATTGAGTCTTTTGAGAATGAAAACAGATACTGCAGATTAATGCAGCAAGGTTTTGAACATCTCGAAACGGCTTAACATTATCGTACGATTTTGCACCTCCTGATACCCCCTTTGCTCATTGCAATTGCGGTTGATTGGCAGCTTAATTGCTAACGGTGAATGAACAAAGTGTCCGCACAGCTATGATACAGAAAGTTGAAAGCTTCAAAGGGTATCGTAGGTCGTGATTGCGAACTCCTGCCCTTCATACTTCTCCCCAATGCTTGGAGAAACCATGCAAATGCTCCAGACGCCCTCCAACCCGACCTTGGTAAAGGGGCTTCTTTCCGGATCCAAACTGCAACCTCCCGATTTATGGAACGAAATCGCATATGTTACTATGCGGTGTTAACTACCAGTGCTGACGCCAGTTTGTAAGCCTTGCGGCGGTCCACCCGTGACATGTCTTTTTTTCTCTTTCTTTGCCCACCGTACTGTATAGTACTATCAGTTCCCCATAACCGAAAACAAACACACACAAGATACTTACAACCACAAGCATTACATAGCGTCTTGGGCCCATTAGGGCCCTTCCTCCACTCCGGGCTATCCAAAGTCCCGCAATCAGTACACACGTATTCATCCGCCACCTTTAATTTCTTTTTCTTATCACCCCCTCTATTCTCCTTATCAACAGGGATTGCAATACCAGCATCTCCTCTTATCAGTGCTGGACTGGCATCTCCAGTACTTATTCCTTGGGAACGCTCGCCATCGCGGTAGCGCAGGCCTGTAAGCATCTCGATGGTCTCGATATGCGTAGCACCTTCATACCGAGCCATCTTGTCGTTGATACTGTCAGGCTTAGAACTGGCATTGGCTTCGTCGAGGTTTTGTTGTGTGAGTGCCGTGTTGGATATGTTTGGTTTTGCGGGTGGTGGCATGCCGTTGTAGTCATTCGATAGTGTGGACAAGGAGTTTGAGCCGGGGGTTTCGCTTTCGGTACGCTGAGTGTCTGAGGGCGTAATGCTGCCGTGGCCTTCTTGTTTTTTTAGCCAGTGAAGCTGCTGCGCTTCGACTTCTTCTTGTTCTTCTCTGCGGAGATCGGCAATACGTTTCGTCAGACGCTCGTTCTCGATTTTGTGTTCGAGGAAGGAGTCGAGGAGATTGGCATTTTTAGTTGGGTATGGTCGGGCCATCATAAAGAATCCCCGGCAAAAGCCCGCGGCATTGTTGAGGCCAAATGCAGCGGCGTCCGACGTGAGGTGCGGGTGGCCGTGGGATTCGAAGATGGTGTAGGTCTTGTCTGCTTTTCGGAAGCGATAGAAGAAACGAAGGGGGTTTCCAGAAGCTATTGATTCGTTAAATTCGCGGACGAAGATACCACTGTCATCCGGGTGGATGAAATCGACGATGAATTTGCCGTTGAGTTCCTCTTGGTTGTAGCCGGTGAGATGTTTGCCAGAAGGTGAAACATAGAGGATTCGCCCATCGGGAGTGAGGATGTGGAGGAAATCTTTGAGCTCTTCGAGGACTCGTTGTGACCAGTTCCGCCGTTTTGTGAAGTCCGTTAGCGTGCTACCGCCATTGACATTGGTTTGGGTACCGAAGCCTGTTGGTAGGGGCCCTGCGCCTGCACCGCTCATTGTGTTGTTGACCATTCCAGAGCCATCGTTGGCCTCAATTGCCTGCTGTTGTTGCTGCTCATTCAGTTGCGCTTCCGCATTGTAGGTTTGTGGATCCGCTGCGTTCATGGAGGCCAGGTCTAAATTCATGGGAGGCATATCTACGTCCAACCCGTCTATCATATCTCCACCTTGCTCCAGCATATCCGTCATTGTCGTGTCACCTCCGCCCATGCCCTCCATCTGCAATAAGGTTTAGCCAGAGGCGCATAGTTTCCGGCGGAACAGGTAAGACTCACATCAGGTCGGATGCCAGAGGACATTCGAACAGGGCCATTCTCGAATATTGACATCTCGAGCTATCTCTCCAGAAGGACATCCGTAGCAAAATTGGTGCAAAAGAAGTTAAGAAGGGACGGGGTGGTATTGACCGATCACGTGGAAGCGCGGGAGAAAGTGATCGCCCCGCGATTTGACGCGCTCTAATCGTTATAACTTCCAAAGGGTTTGCGGTACCTGTGGATGCAGAGTGTTTAGAAAGACCGATTGATTAGACGTTCGTTACTCATATCTGCAGTGTGAGGCTATCCGTGGACCTGGTAAAATTTGCCCTGCCACTTGCTTTAATATCTACCAACCCTCGATACTACGCATGTAGTACGCACTCGAAGATTAACAAAGCTTGGGTATAACAGCCTGTGGTAACAGCCATGTAGGAATTTACCCTCAAATATTCTTGTTCAGCTGACTAATTCTGAAAATAGGTGTGAGTAACTTGCTAGACCCTGTTGTCCTCCCCAAGCATCTGGAGCTGAACTTCTCGTAGCGAAGATCGACAAGCTCCTAATAAGAGGGTACGGGCCTTTCAAACAACTGAGTTGTGTCGGTTTAGCTAAAGGTATCCAGTGTTCGCTCGTTCGACAACAACCAGCCTGAGACCATCCAGTTCCACGCACCGCTGACTCTCATAGTTGGATACAATGGCTCTGGGAAAACGGTAAATTTATGGGGAGCTTGAGGTCTTTATGGAACTGCATTGATCAGGAACTAGACAATTATCGAATGCCTCAAGTATGCTACCACCGGAGACCTACCCCCGAACAGCAAGGGAGGTGCTTTCATTCATGACCCAAAGGTATGAGTATTGTCGGCTATTGCCGAGGTATGCTGATGGCATTGGTAGTTGTGTGGCGAAAAAGAAGTCATGGCTCAAGTCAAATTATCGTTCAAAGGGACTTCTGGTGCTAAGATGGTCGCAACACGGAGTCTGATGCTCACGGTTAAGAAAACCACAAGAACTCAGAAAACACTTGAAGGTCAATTGGTAATGATCGAGAACGGAGAAAGGAGCGCGGTGTCATCTCGAGTCGCTGAACTAGATCAACTTATACCACGCTACCTTGGGGTCTCGACAGCCATCCTAGATTCGGTCATCTTCTGTCACCAGGACGATAGCTTGTGGCCTATGAGTGAACCTTCAGTTCTGAAAAAGAAATTTGATGAGATTTTCGAAGCTATGAAATACACGAAAGCCATCACCAACATTAAAGAAATGGGTAAGAAGCAAACAGAAGATTTGCGAAATTACAGAACTGCTGAAGCTTACACAAAAGAAAACAAAGACAAGGCTGACAGGGTGAGCCACCTGCAATGAGGTTTGGCTATACATACTGACAAATTATGGCGTAGGCAGAGAAAAAATCACAAGAGCTATCCAAAGAAATCGAGCAGCTTCGCGAGGAAACTCAAGCGCTCAATAGAAAGGTGCATGAAGCGAAGACGAATGAGCAAGAATCCTGGGAGAAGGGATCTAAGTATGATCATGTGGTACAAGCTCTTAAATTGAAACGGGAAAAGGAAGTCTGGGTTCAGGAAAACGTCGATAAGTTGGGCCGAAATCTTAAAAAACGGACGGAGTCAGATGAGTGGTTGAGGACAGAGATTAATCAGTATGAACAGCGTATGGCCGTTCGCGAAGAGCACAAACAGCAGCAGACCAAATACTACGAGGGTCTCAAGCGTGAGATTGAGCAAGCTCGAGTAACATTGCGCAACAAACACACCGAAGCTGGCAAATACGAAGAGCAGAAGGCCAACCATGAAAAGCAAATAGAGAGCCGGAAGGGCATGATCAAAGACACCGCCCGGCGCCATCATATCCGTGGCTATGACACCGATCTGAACGACATGCAGATTGAAGACTATATGGGAAGGATCTCGAAGCTTCTCAAAGACCAGAACGCCTCGGTGGAACGTGTGCGTCGTGAAACAGAGAGAGAGATGGAGAAAGTGCAGGAAGTCCTCAGCAAGCTTGGCGAACGAAAGTCTGCACTGAATGAAGGCAGGAATTCTGCGAGGCTGCAATCAGCGTCGAATGACAAAAGGATGATATCCTACCAGTCAGGGCTTACCAGTATCGAGATAGACGAGGGAGGTAAAGCATTAATGGAAGCTAATATCGAGGATTTGGAAAGCCGACTTCAGAAATCTAAGAAAGATTTCAAAGCAGGTTCCTGGGATAGTAAGATACAGGAAGACAATGCTAAGCTACGTTCTTGGGAAGATGATATTGGAAAGCTCAACCGAGAACTGGTACAAGGAACAAAGCAAGCTGGTGACCTCGCTAGGTTGGATCATCTCAAAAAGGAACTCAAAGATCGTCAGCGAGGTCTTGATACAATGATTGGAGCTCACGGCGATAGGTTGCAGAAAATACTGGGTTCATCTTTGCAACCATCTAGCCTCGAGAGTGAATTTCAGAAGGTCCTTGACATGAGGACGCTTGAGTTGAAAGAGTCAGAGAGTCAACGGGAGGGTGTATCTCGAGAGCTAGAGCAAGTTGAATACAAGCTGAGTAGCAGTCGAGCAGAGCTAAAGAAGGGCGAGGAAGAGCTAAAGGCTTGCGTGCAGCATGTTAAGGAGAGTACACAAGGAGAACCCGAAGACTATCTCAAAGATGTAGAAGGGATGCAAAGAGACCGCGATGTTGTAAAGGCCGACGCTGATAACTCCACCTTCCTAAAGGACTGGTACAAAGAGAGCCTGAAGATTGCCGACCACAAAGGACTTTGCCGATTGTGTACACGACCTTTCCGCGGAGACCAAGAACGACTGGCATTTACCACTAGGATAGAGAAACTCATTGATCGAGACCAAGCGGGTTTGGTGAAGGAGTTGAAAGATATTGAGGAAGACCTACAGCGGGCAAAAGATGCAGGGCATAGCTTTGAGTCCTGGTTACGTCTGACAAGCAAGGAGCTGCCCAGGTTACAGACGGAAGTCAAGAAATTAGATGAGACCCGGGAGACACTGCTACGCCAGATGGAAGAGCACGATAAGAAAGTGAATGATCGAGAGGAGGCGAAACGAGATGGAGAGACGCTAAGCAAGCCAGTCGTGAACATACTCAAGTATAGCCATGAAATATCCAGCTTTGAACAACAGTCCCAGGAGCTTGCAGCTAAGCAACAGGACGCTGGCTTGTCCCGTACCATAGACGATATACAACAGCAGCTTGAGATGGTCGGGGCTAAGTCGCGGGATCTGAGGGCGAATATAACCAAACTCACTTCCGAGAAAGAGCGAGCCCGATCCCAGATGAACACCTTGGAGCTGGATCTGAGCAAGGCCAAGAACAATCTTACCACGGCAGACTACCAGCTTGAGAAGAAGGCAAATATCTTCAGGCAAATCGAAGACCTTAAGAAACTCAATCAAGAGCATCGAGACACCGTGAGCCGACTGGACGCGGAGATTAAGGAGCTGACGCCTAAGATTGCAGAAGAAGTGGCAAAACTTGATGACATGAAAGAGCGAGGTTCTACCAAGGAAAAAGGATTACAGGAAGAAGCTTCCAAATTAGCAGATAGTGTCCACAAATTGAACCTCGCCGATCAGACCATCCAAGCGTATATCGACGGAGGAGGCTCGGCCAGATTAGCTAGATGCCAGCGCGAGATCGACAGTGCCCAGCAAGAGATCGCAGAAAAAGAAGGAGAGCAAAAACAGATCGTGATCGAGATTAACAAGATTAACGAAGAGCTTAGGAACCACGACGAGACGAAGCGAACAATAAATGACAACATCTTTTTCCGTCGAAGCCAGTGTGAATTGGAGGCTGTCAAAGCTGACATAGCAAACCTAAGTGCTCAGAATGCTGAAGCTGACCTGGAACATCACCAGAAACAGGAAGCATACTGGCATCAGCAGTACAAGATCCTCTCAACTGCGGAAATAAGCAAGATGAGTACCATGAAGGCGAAAGACGATCAGCTACTATCATTGCTGGTCGATTGGGACACGGATTATAAGAATGCTGCTAAAGAGTACAAAGAGGCTCACATCAAGGTCGAGGTAGGCTCCAGCGTAGCGCTCTCGCTCTGATCCCGTACTGACGTTACCAGACTACAAAAGCGGCAGTAGAAGATCTAGGGCGATACGGAGGTGCACTGGATAAGTATGACTTGGGCTGCAAAACAATGGTGGAGTGTGGGTTGACATTCGGACAGGGCCATCATGAAGTTTCATAGTCTCAAGATGGAGGAGATCAACCGCATCATCGAAGAGCTATGGAAGAAAACCTATCAAGGTTCTGACGTGGACACGATCTTGATCCGTTCGGACAATGAAGCCACCCGCGGCAACCGATCGTACAACTACCGGGTGTGCATGATCAAACAAGAGGCGGAAATGGACATGCGAGGCCGGTGCAGCGCGGGACAGAAGGTGCTGGCCTGCATCATCATCCGCCTCGCGCTGGCCGAGTGCTTTGGCGTCAACTGTGGGCTCATTGCGCTGGACGAGCCGACGACGAATCTCGACCATGACAACACCCGGTCCCTTGCCGAGTCTCTCCACGACATCATCCGAGCACGACGGCAGCAGTCGAATTTCCAGCTGATTGTCATCACTCACGACGAAGAATTCCTCAAGTATATGAAATGCACCGACTTCTGCGACAACTACTACCGGGTTTCGAGGAACGATCGACAGAAGTCGGTCATCGAGAGACAGTCCCTTGCGGACATGCTCTGAACGTGATACAGTCTGGGCGAGAGTGTAGCTGGTGTTTCGGGCATTCTTACATCGCTTTTCCCTATCTAAAGAGTAGACACCTTAGTAAGCATCTTAGATCTCATGTCGAGACACATGTACTGGAACAATCTTGGGGGAAAGGGTGTAGCAAGAGCTTCTAGCACAGTAAGGTGAAATACTGGTTACATTGGCAGATGCAGTTGGTTGAATATGGCAAACTTGCAAACCACCATCAAGGCCGGTTCCTACTTCGAAACGAGTTTCAAACCCTAAAAACCAGTTCTCGGCGGCAAGTGGCTGTGGTGTGGCGAATGCGCCCAAAGCGGGCAAGACCCATGTCGGAAGTAATGCAATCTAATGTCGTCTGCAAGGGCCTTTTGACGTTTTGGAAAGATGATAATTAGATTAACCAAGATTAACTGTCCAAACCCCGGTGGCAATTCAAGATTTGATGATGTGTTGATCCGTCGTCGTCGTCGTCGTAGTAGTAGTAGTAGTAGTAGTAGTAGTAGTAGTAGTAGTAGTATTACAAAGCAGATGCCTTCCTCCAGCCCAAGCAGCAAACAACCGACGTCAGAGTCCACGAGACCTGATGAACAGCTGCAGTCTGCCTTGATTTGTTTGGTTGTGGGAGCCGCAAAGGCGGCTGGTTCACAGTCCGCTGAAGTCAAGCCATATTCCCCGCAATATCGTCTTCACTCTTTTAGCTGGAACCGATCAACCAATCATATTCGCTGCCGAACCCGTCCGGCCGAGGCTTGCACCCGAACGAGTTAGATCGGTGCACGCCTATCCAACCCCTGCAGGGCTGGAACCCCCCCTGCAGTGACGGAAACATGATTGGGGAACAAGTGACAGATCATGAGACAACCAACGTAGGTACCTAGTGGTCAGTGCCAGTGCCAGTGCCAGTGCCAGTGCTTACCCAGTCCCGTGCCCACCCAAACAAGCAAGCGATGATGAAGTACAAGCAATCAAATCACATGTCGTCGTTGTTGTTGTTGTTGTTCTTGCCGCGTCGGGTACTAATGGGGTTGGGCCCCCGCTGTGGGTCTGTGGTCAAGTACCTTACTTGCTGTGTTGACAAGTGATTGACCCCAGCCCTGTGGAACAGTGAAGGAAGGATCGAAACTTTCTCTTCCTCTTTCTCTTGGGTGCTACTTCTCATCTCGTACCTGACTACGGAGTACCTTGTCTGTTTGCACCAACATCCCTCCTCCCTAATAAGGAAAAGAAAGCTGGCCCCAATATTACAGTATTCCTAGGAATCACCCCTAGCTATTTCTTCAACATTCCTTGAGCCACAAACACCTTTCAACCCTCGCGTTCCTCAGACTGTCCAGATGTTGTTCAATACTGTAGTCTCGGTGTTTCTGGCTGCTGGATTGGCCACCGCGTATGTCAACAGTTCCTGACGCACACCACAAGATCACTAATGGTTGCCATAGCTCTCCCATTCAGAAGAGGCAACCCGGCTTTGACTTTGGCTCGGAGAAGGTTCGTGGGGTCAACATTGGTGGATGGCTCGTGCTAGAACCGTGGGTACCTAGTCTTCAAGCCAGGGTACTCCGAGGCTAAACACACGTATCAGATGGATCACACCTTCCATATTCCAGGCTCAACAAGGTGTCGTTGACGAGTACACGCTCTGCCAGAAGGTACCGAATGCTGGAGACATCCTCAAGCAGCACTGGGAAAACTGGGTTTCTCTTGACGACTTTCAGACCATCGCCAATGCCGGATTCAATACGGTGAGTTCTCAACCCCTCTTGTGCTCATCAATCCAACACTAACATAAGAATAGGTACGGATACCTGTCGGATGTATGACTCTCTACCTTTCTACCCAGCCCCTTCACTCCCAATGCTAACCTTGGCGTAGACTGGGCATATCAAAAGTTTGGCAACGATCCCTACATCCAAGGTGCAGCGCCCTACATTGACAAAGCAATTGGCTGGGCCAACCAAACTGGCTTGAAGGTTTGGATCGATTTACACGGTGTTCCTGGTTCGCAGAATGGCTACGACAACTCGGGGCAGCTCACCAAAACCCCTGGATGGACACAAGGCGACACTGTCAAGCAGACATTGAGTGTCCTCCAGCAGATTGCCGACAAGTATGCTCAGCCATTCTACAAAAGCGTCGTCGCTGCCATCGAATTAGTCAACGAGCCCCTTCCAGACAAACTTGCAGGTGGGACCGCCGCCGTCGTGCAATACTCCAAGGACGGCTACGGGGAGGTGAGGACGGTCAGCAGCGATATGCCAGTGGTGGTGCACGACGCTTTCCAAAACGGCACGTTTTGGAACAATATTTTGACCTCGGGTGCGGACTACGTTGTAATTGACCACCACGAGTACCAAGTCTTTTCAGACGAAGAAGTGGGACTATCAGCTGCCGATCACCGCCAGCTCGTGTGCAGCAACGCCGGCACATACTCTGCCAACGTCGACCACTGGGTCGTCGTCGGCGAATGGTCTGCTGCAATGACCGATTGCGCTGCCGCCCTGAACGGCTACGGCATTGGCTCCCGCTATGAAGGCTATTACCCCGGCAGCACGCACCATGGTTCCTGCAGCAGCATCAATTTTATCGACACATGGGACCAGACTCTCAAGGACAATACAAGGCTGTACATCGAGACGCAGCTGGATGTTTACGAGCGCTTCACCAACGGCTGGGTCTTTTGGAACTTCAAGACCGAAGCTAGCGCTGAGTGGGATCTCTTCCGATTGCTGAACGCCGGGGTGTTCCCTCAGCCACTCACGTCCAGGCAATCCCAGTCGATCTGTTCTTGATCGGACGGTTTGTTTATTACTCTGAATGCATTTTTAACGGCCTCGTTGAAAGGACAGAAACACACTCGCTATTGGCGAAGACTCATGATGCAAGCGAATTTCTCTTCTAGGTGCACGCAAATTTCGGGGAAAAGTTAACTGGTTGATACCCACAGGACGTTCGTTGTGAAAAGACTAGGAGCAGGATGACGATGTACTAATTCCATGTACATAAATTGCTGGAGATGATGAAAGAGGGGCGCATTGCTCGCAGACGATAACATATATTAGGTAGCACACAAACCTTTGAGTCTACGAACTGTCGGATTGGTCGGTTGACTGATGGAACTGAGCTTCATCTGGGTTCGCTTCCACTCTGTTCAATTACTTCCCGAGCAGTACCCTCTTTTCCAATTGCTAAGATGTGGTGAAGATTGGTGTTGTCGTTGTTACCCATCGATCAATTTCCCGTGTACCCTCCCATTTGTACCTCTTTTACGTAATCCCATCGTTCAACCGGACGCCTTTCCCTTCATATCCCATTCTATTTCATCAAGATCAACTACTGTTGAGTGATACATCCCACAACTGTTGGCTAGGGACCTCTACTCATCCTCCTCTTCCGCAAACTCATCCTCCAACTCATCATCGCGATCGAGCACCCTCCCTATCAAGCCCAACGTCGCCCTTACCGGCAACCCCACGACATTATCAAAACTCCCCTCGATCCTTTCGACCAGAATACTCCCAATTCCCTGAATCCCATACCCCCCGGCCTTATCCGCCCCCTCCCTCGTCTTCACATACGCCAAGATAACGTCATCGCTGACATCCCGTCCGAACCGCACCGTCGTCTCCTCCACCGTGTTTTCCAACGCAAAACCGGGGTGTCGTGCGGACGCTAGAGGCGCCATGGCCACAACGGCGGTGTAGACTTTATGCGAGCCGCTGTCGCGCAGGGATTTGAGCATGGCGATGTGTTCGGCTTCCGAGCGGGGTTTCTCCAGGATGGCGCCCGCGAGGGAAATCACGACCGTATCCGCAGCGATGACCAGCGCGGGCTCGCCGAGTTTCTCATTGTTGATTTCAGATCCGTAGACGGTCTGGCATTTCTGCGTTGCGGTCTGCAGGACGTATTCAAAGGGCGAGAGGGATTTGGAGAGGTTTTCGGGGGCGGTGGAGGGGATGATTTCGACGTGTGAGAGACCGATTTGCGCGAGCAGTTGTTTTCGCCGTGGGGAGGCGGAGGCGAGGATGACTCTTTTGTTGCGGAGGGCGGTTAGGATGGGGAGGTCGAGGGGGAGGGGGGCGCGGAGGGGAGGGGGTCTGGTTGGGGTTGGGGTTGGGATTGGGAGGGTGGTGGTGGAGTAGGACGGTGGAGGCTCTGTGGGTGCGGGCACGTATTTGGTGTCTGCCATCCTGCTGGATGCGAGAGGAAGGATCCTCTGAGGTGGGGTTGGGGTCTTGGGAAGCTTGAGTAAGGTATGGATGGTACGCAAGCCTCTTAGGGCTTGATCCGGGTCCGGCGAATCAACATGTCCGATGTATCTATTCTACCCCGGCTATCCGTCCGTTTTGTCTGAACCTCGGATGATGTTTTTATTACCGCCATGGCTCTCAGAAACCTCATGAGCCTCGGCATCTTTCCTGTCTCTTCTCTCTTCTCTCAATCGGAAGAAGCACACTTACTTCCACTTGCGCCTCACCCGCAGAAAAGTCCGCTGCGACTGACAAATCTTCCAATGCTATGTCAGCATCAATGGAAGAACTTCCAGAACGGGACTTCATGCCGTGATTCACTGGCCGTCCACCGGTAGGATAAGAAACGACGTCATCCCTATGTAACGTCCGAAGAATAAATCTCTTTTAGTTAATTGTGATTGATCAGCTTAATTGACTGCTTCTCACCTCTGAACTCCTTGCTGTCTCATAAAACCATCTCAAATCTGCTTCATCTGTCTGTACTTTCATCGTATGCCATCGTTCAATTGAACATACCTCTCTCACCTGCATATTCTAGAAACAATCATGGTCCAAAACAAAGGCGTTATTTTCAAGGCCGTCCCAAAGGGATGGCCTGTCCCCGGCGAGCACCTCGCACTTGAAACAAGAGAGTTCGACCCCGATGCCGCTCCTCCAAAGGGCGGCATAACTACCAAAAACTACTCCCTGTCCTTCGACCCTTACCAACGGGGCCGCATGCGAGCTCCCGAAATCGAATCCTATTCTCCACCCTTTGAGATCGGCAAACCAATCACCAACAGCGGGGTTGCAAAAGTGCTGAAATCAGACAACGACAAGCTCAAAGAGGGAGATCTGGTGGTGGGAATGATGCCCACGGAGGAGTATTCGAGGATTGAGGCAGCGGTGGCCAACAACTACTTCCGCAAACTCGACAATCCCTACCACCTCGACCCAAAACTCTATATTGGCGCTCTAGGAGTGCCAGGTCTCACGGCTTACTCCTCCTTTTACGACATTGGCAAACCCCAAAAGGGCGAGACAATTCTGATTTCCGCCGCCAGCGGCGCTGTAGGCCAAATTGTGGGGCAGCTGGCCAAGCACGAGGGACTTACTGTTATTGGCAGCGTAGGAAGCGATGAGAAATTAGATTTTATCCAGAAAGAGCTCGGATTTGACGCGGGATTCAACTACAAGAAAGAGAAACCAGCGGACGCATTAAAGAGACTGGCGCCCAAGGGCATTAACATCTACTACGAGAACGTTGGCGGAGAGCACCTAGACGCCGCCATAGACGCGATGACCAACAATGGTCGAATAAGTAACACACACCCCCCATCTCCACACATCCTCCCCACTTTCACAAAACACTAACCCTTGCTCCCCTACCGGCACAGTCGCATGCGGAATGATATCCCAATACAACAACGCCTCCGCCTCGGAAGTGTACGGCGTCAAAAACATGATCATGTTCATCGCAAAGCGCCTCACCATGCGCGGCTTCATCGTCGCCGACCCAGACATGGGTCCCAAATATGCCGCCGACCACCAGAAGAACGTGGCCAAGTGGATCTCCGACGGTAGTTTCAAGGTGAAACAGAGCGTGACCAAGGGGATTGATCATGCGATTGACGGGTTTTTGGGCATGTTGAAGGGGGAGAATTTCGGGAAGGCGGTGTTGGAGATTGCGAGTTTGGAGGACAAGGTGAGTGGGGTCTGATGCGTGAATCTTTGTTTGTTGGTGATTGGGATTGCTGACATTTTCAGTGAGGTCGGAAATGGGAAGGCGAGGCTTTAGCGGTGTATCTTTTGGGCTTTTATATAGAATTTTATCCATTATCTAGCTCCTTGCTCGCTTTCGTTACCGTCAACTCGCTGTGACGCTACTAAATATACACGAAGACCGTCCAGTCCAACATCGAAAGGTCTTCGAATGCCGCTACATCACACTATCTTATATATATACACACTCCTCCTCTTCCCCACCTTCTTTCCCTTTGTAATTCCAGTCCGCTCCAATCCAGCCTCTTGCCTCAGATTCTCAGACGTGTCACTAACCTCTAACGGGGTTAGCCGATGCTTATTACGCGCGCATCGTCAGCAAAATTTTCCGCTTAACTTTTGAAATCGACGTCGATGACATCTCGCACGTTTTCTGATAGCATCACGATAATTAAGTGCAAAGAATTATTGTCGAAGACACATCTCTATATGCTCTATCTAACGTATTTATTGATTTAACGAAATACTTGCTGTGTAAAAAATTTTCAAGACCTTCGATCATCAGCCGTCAATAAAGTTCAAAATATAAGAATCACATCATGTCAACAACGTCATGATAGATACTGAATATACATCTTGATGATTTGCATACTTGTAAGAAGTTATCGAGAGATATTAAATGTGTAATATCTGTCGTTGACTCGTTGATGTTAAACTGATGCGACGATCGAATTTGATGAGATTTAGAGCAAGGTCAAGGACAAAGACAGTGTCAAGAACAACGACAGTGATTAAGACAAGAACGACAGCAAGGGCAGAGACGACAGCAAGAGCAAGAACGACAGCAAGAACAAGAGAGAAAGCGTCAGAAACATTGCTAAAAAGGAAAAATGTGCAGAAGATACAGTAGTAGTAGATAAGCCTATGTACAGGTAGAATAAAAGATAGAGGATACGAGTAGGCTTAATTCGTGAAGGGTAGATCGTAGTAACTCTTTGTACGAAATGAAAGATAGATTGTAGATAGATGAGTATGTACTTCGTAGCTGAGCATGTAGATAGGCGAGTATGTAGGGTGATGGGTAGGTAGTAGAATGATGAATAGAGTGTTGAGTAGGTACCTCGCATCATCCCCGTAGAGCCGAGCTACTCGACATGATTTCATATGCAAGAGAGTATGAAACGTTTTTCCACTTGCATCGTTTTTCTAGATCTCATGCCCTTTGCAATACGAAGGAGGTACATCTGCTCCGGGCTGCAGCGACGGGTCATGACGACTTCTTCGTCCCCAAGAACTAAGCACGTCCTCCGTCTCTTGCCATGGTTTCACCGACACCCATATGCCATTACTTCGCCCATAGGTTGGTGCCAGACTTGTTTCATTTTTTGCCAACTTGAGGTGTATTATAGAGCTTAGGTTTAGGGTCGGAGATGCGGTTGGGGATATGAGGTGATGGAAATGGGATGTCGTGAATGTAGGTTTTGTCTTGCTTGATGGTGGGGTAGGGGAGAGGGGACGCGTAAGTGTAGGAAGGAGACTTTGTTCGTGTAGGATGCGAAGGTGTGTCAATACCGCGACCCTTGAAATATACACACCAACGCCACTCTCTAACCTTACAAGTACCTCCCCGTCAACGTTTCCATCAGCCGGATCAACTGTGGCTGCTCGAGTCTCGCCCCCGGTATGTTGCGGTTCATCTCAGTCGGAACGTTCTTTTTCACTGGTGCCTGCGATCCCGGCTTGATCTTCTCCATGATATTCCATATTGCCAGCTGATTCGGGATGCCACTCAGATCAACAACCATCGAATTGCCTTTCAGGTCCTTTTCCCCATACACGCAGATGATGCTGTACTTGCGCATTTTGGCCGACGCCACCTTCTTCGCAAGCGATTCCGAGCGCAAGTCGATGTCGACTTGGAAACGCGGGGCGTCCATTCGCCGGGGCAGGCGGCCGGTCTCGTGAGGCATTCTGAGGTCATCTTGGAGGGTAGAGACATGGTTAAGGACGGTGGGATTGTCGCCGACGGCAAGGACGATGACTTGGCGTGGGGAGAGCCAAAAAGGCCAGCGGCCGTTGTAGTGTTCGATCAGCAGAGCCATAAAGCGCTCAAAGGAGCCCAGGATGGCGCGGTGAATCATGACGGGCGTGACCATACCCTTTTGCTCTAGCTGCGCTGGGTCCTGGCTTTCGAGACCGAGACGTTCCTGTTCTGGGGCGGGCGCTTCGTACTCTAGCCCAAAGCGCTGTGGGAGCTGGAAATCAAGTTGGATCGTTGCTGTTTGGTGTTGCCTGGCGTCGTTGCCTAAAAGAATGACATCAATTTTTGGGCCGTAGAACGCGCCATCCCCTTTGTTGAGTTCCCATTCATGTCCGCTGTTCTGCAATACCGTCCTTAACTGCTCTTCCGCACGATCCCAATCCTCGGCTTTGCCTATGAAATTTCCATCCAATGGCCGCGTGCTTAACACGAGCTTGTGCACACGCATACCAAATACATTATACACCATATCCACAAAATCTAGTTGTTTCCCGATTTCCTGACCCACCTGTGAGGGGCGGCAGAAGATGTGTCCGTCATCCTGATGAAATCGCCTCACTCGAGTTAATCCGCTCAACGATCCGGAGATCTCGTTTCGGTGCAACGGACTGAAATCGGCGTAGCGGACAGGGAGCTCTCGGTAGCTGAGCTTGCGGCTTTTAAAGAGTAGGCAATGACCCGGACAGTTCATTGGCTTGAGGCCATAGTCCCCGCTATCGACATCGTCGTTGTGATTACAAGCACTTGGCTCTGGGGCACTCGGCGTTGGTTCAACTCCCAGCGCTTTGAAGATTGTAAATCCGGGACCTTGCGTGGGTTGCGTGGTACCCAGTGTCACATCAACCCCTTCCCTCACAGCGGCCGGCGGACGCTTGCGGCGAGAGGACACGGAAAACATGTCATCTTGATAATTATCCCAATGACCCGACTGTTTCCAGAGCGAGTCTTTATAGATAGTAGGTGTGACGACTTCACGGAAGCCGAAGGCGGGGTATTGGGCACGCAGGAAGGACTGCAACCTCTGAAAGATCAGAGCGCCATTTGGGTGGAAGAGAGGGGAGCCGGGGCTAGACTCATGTGTCGTGAAGAGCTCAAATTGGGTGCTAAGGGTACGATGATCGTAATTGACGGGCTCTTCTTCTTTGCCAACGTCGAGAGCTTGCATAAGTGGTGACCGGCGATCTGTTCTAGGTTCGGTCTTTTGCTTCCATTTGGAGCCATATCTCACGAGCTGCTTGCCCCCCGGTTTGGGTCTTGACGAGTGTGTTAACCGTCCAGTGTGTTCCTGTGTAGGGATCGAAGGAGAGCGAAGAAGCTGTAGAGGCCGTAGGGGCCGTAGTAGTCGCATGGGATTAGTTGATGATGGAGCCGTTTCTGGGAATTTGAAGCTTCAGAACGCGCGCTTGTAGAAAGCCAATCAGTAAGCTCGAATCTGAACGCGCCATACGTCACATTCTACACATTCATTCAGGGAGTGAGACCAGGTATCATGATTGCTGTGTCCTATCATGTCGTTTACCACTTCTTGCATATGATGGAACCTCCGTGAGTTCTTTCAGACAGGCGCAATTCTAGCGCATTCATATGAGTATAATAAGACGGCCAGCGCTACATACTCGCACCGTTGCAAGAGCTAGGATATTGGATCAGCTGGAAAGACTGGAGCTGGCCTTGAGCAAAAGCCGCCTCGTTCATTCTCTATTGAACTGCTAGCATGCCCAGACAACGATCCCTACAGGCCCGACTGCGAACGAAGCCGCAATTGGGAGATTCATGGGTGGTAGAAAGCGACGGTGATGATGATGACGATGGTGATGAGTCTAATACTCAAGCGACATCTGCCTCTTTGGTGTCAGGTTCAGTTAGCCCAATACGAGTTGATGCGTTGAGGCTATCACAGCAATCCTCAAAGTTACCTGAAACACCGCGCAAAAGAACCTCACGAACATCTACGAGAGCAAGTGTTGAACCGGATCTCATCATGCCTTCTATACATGAAAACGATCTAGACGGGTCCTGGCCTGATGCAAAGATAAGAAGATCCCAGAGACCAGAGAGTATTCATGGCGAGAATTCACCTGGGAAAACGACCAGGAGACAGTCGACGGCAGAAAAAGCAAGTAGAGGTGCAGGCGCGAAGTCAAAAACGCCGAAGACAAATGCGAGATCCACAAAGACATGGGAGACTGTTGAGGACCTCTTGAAGGCAACACTCGGCTGGATATACGACGTTATGGGAGGTGCTTTAGTCAGATTAAAAGGCCCTATCTCCTATATCGTTGCTATCTATCTCCTTGTTGGCCTCATGATGTTCCTACGAAACCTCCTCTTCAGCTCCGTCTACTCTGCCATGTCTCCTATATGTAAGATCCCTGGATCTTCTTTCCTAAACCTTCCAATGTGCCATTCGGGAGTATCGTCCCAGTACCTAGGCGACCAACCTCCGCCCGTCCAGTTCGATGAGCTCATGACGGTTCAATCGAAATTCGAGGACGTCCTCGAAGCGTCCGCCGGCGGTGTCTCCCTTCCACTTGACATGAAGCGTGGCGAATCCTCCATTCGTGATCTCCGCACCGTCGTTCGACACAGCCCCCTCCGTTCGAAGAACGAGCTCGTCCTAGAATTCGATGGCTTCATCGAAACCGCCCGAATTGCCTCATACGACCTCCAAAAATTTAACTCCCACATCGGCCGCGCCGTCGACAGCTTACTCGCCACAAATCGCTGGACGAAGCGCGTGCTGGACGATATCTCCGTGCGTGACGCCTCCAGGGGCGCCATTGCGTCGTTCTTTTCCTCGGACAATAGTCTTTTCGCTCCATTCCAACCCATGAAATTCACCGAAGACGCCCTTCTAGACCAGTACATCCAGCATACCCGCGTCGCCGAAGAAGAAATCCAACGCCTAGTCGCTGAAGCACAGGTATATACTCCAGTTTGCTTACGGGATTTTCGCTCATTCTCATTGCTCGCAACATCTCGTTGATTATACAACCAAGTTGACAAGATATTCCAATCCCCTCACTAAAAACCTTTTTCTGTGGAATACTGAGAAACTCGCCTTCCAATCAAACCGCAAAAGCTAACACCCCAACCACAGTCCCTCCTCTTCATCCTCAACAACCTCGAAGACCGCCTCGACCTCATCCACAGCATCGCCACCCGCGACAACCTCCACACCCAAACCTCCCGCTCCGAAATCCTCAGCCACCTCTGGACCAAACTCGGCGGCAACGCCCAAAAAATGGCCAAATTCGATACCGAGCTGCGCCTGCTCTCCCAGGTAAATGTCTACCGCAAAAACGCCATCGCGCAGGTCAGCGGCACCATGGTCAAGTTGCAGAAGATGGGTGCGGAGCTAGAGGAGTTGAGGACGCGGGTTGGTGGGGTCGAGGTGCTGGGGGGGAGGATGGGGGTGCCGCTGGAGGTGCATATTGAGAGTATTGAGTTGGGGATTGAGCGGTTGGAGGAGGGGAGGGAGAGGGCGAAGAGGGTGGAGAGGGGGGATTTGATGAGAGACCGGGAGGGTGGGGGAGGGAGGGGGATTGAGGGATGAGAATGAAATAATTTCAATAGATAACGAGGACTGTAATGATTATGCGGTCCTTCTCATCCATGGGTATGGTGTTTATAGTAGACTATACGACGTAAAAGTACCCTAATGATCGGCACATGAGCAGCACTTTAAGTACCATAAACACGCAGCAACAAACAGACCAAAGCGAACGAAAAGGGAATTGAGGGTTGTAGATGTGATGTGGGTTGACCACAACGAATCTGTGATACTGTAGCTTGTTCTCTAAGTGGTACTACGTCAACCAGCCTAAAGAAACCCAAATCAAGAGGGAAAGCTTCATTTTCCACCTCAAACCTTCTATCGTAGGTGAAGTTATCTATCGGCTATTTCTTAGATGTCGTTGCCCGGAGGGTGCATACCGACGATGGGATCTTGTTCCCTATTTATTCATATTTAACTGACCTATTTCTACTAGACGAACAAGGACCGCGTCGTGATGAGGTCCACCACCCAAGTAATAATTCTATTTCATCGTCACCTATGTCCAGTCAGTCAGCATTGTCTCCTCAACCGCTCAGATCAGAAACTCACGAGCTCCTCGGCGCTGGTGGGATGTATCGCCACCGTCGCATCGAAATCCCTCTTGCGCGCCCCCATCTTCACTGCTACCCCAAATCCTTGCATCATCTCCGAGCTCCCAAGACCGAGGATGTGCATGCCCACAATCTTCTCCTCCGGGCCTTGGCATACCAATTTATACTCTGTCGGATTATGCTTCTTCTCCTCTGGCGGATGGAAGTCGTAGTACATGGCCCCAAATTTCGTATGGTAGATTTTGATGTTCTCTTTGCCGTACTTCTCGATAGCTTGGGGCTCGGTAAGTCCGGTGGTACCGACTTCGGGGTGTGAGAAGACGACGGTGGGGATGAGCGAGTAGTCGAGTTTGGCGGTGGAGAGGTGGGGCCCGCCGGAGGGGTGGGAGGTGCCGAAGAGGCGGTTAGAGAGAGCACGGCCGGCTGCGATGGCTACAGGTGTGAGTTCGGCTTGGCCGGTCACGTCGCCGATAGCGTAGACGCCTTCAACGTTTGTGTTCTGGTATTCGTCTACGATGATGTGACCTTTCTTCCCCTGCTTGAGTCCGATTTTCGCTGGGTCCAGCCTTTCGAGTTCGGGAGCTCGACCGATTGCCCATAAGAGCTCGTTGACTTCCATCTCTTCGCCGTCGTTGCCTATGAGCTTCAGGAGTTTTCCCGAGCCTTTGCCATCTTTCAGGCTCACAACCTCCTTGAAGCCTTTGTAGTTCTTGTGTATCCGAACGCCAACATCCTCATAACGTTGTGTTAATGTAGTCTGCACCATCGGGTCGAAATTGCGGAGAAAGGTCTCTCCTCGAATGAACATGTGGGTTTCAACGCCTATGGCATTCATGACACCTGCCAGCTCCACTGAGATGTAACCAGCTCCTGCAAAGGCCATCTTCTTCGGCAGCTCTTCAATGTCAAAGAAGCCGTCACTATCGATCCCATGCTCTGCGCCAGGTATTCCGTCAGGCTTGATGGGGTGTCCTCCGGTCGCAATCAGGATGTGGGCAGCAGTGTAGACGCCTTTTCCGCCGCTCAAGAAGTCGACCTCAACCTCCTTCGGACCTACTAATGTTGCGCTGCCATGAACAAGTTCGATGTTCTCACGGTTCCAGTTCCTTTCGTACGCAGCGTTAAGACCTTTGATCTTCTCGTCTCGAGCTCTTTTGAACTTGGCAAAGTCAAAAGGTGTGTCTGGCTTGACGTCGTAGCCATAGTGTCCGGCGTCTTTCAATGCTTCGGCAATGGAGGCAAAATTCCAGGTCATTTTCTTTGGTACACAACTTCACGATCCAATTGACGTCAGTCAGGATCTTGGTTGTGGTCCAAGGTATCGAAAGCACTCACCCTACGTTCACACATGTTCCACCCGACTTCCCATTCTCGATTAGCAGAGTCTTTGCGCCGTACCAGCCAGATGCCCTTCTGGCTGCTCCGCTGCCCCCACTTCCGCCACCAATGACAATGAAGTCATACTGCTTGGCTGTTGGTGCCATGACTTGAGAAGTGGTCGAGAAATGCTGTGAGAGCCTGGCCAAACGCGGAGAAGCCAGGACTAGGGAGTGGGAGAAAAGAGAATATTTCGAACAGGGTGTAGAGGTTAGACGGGTTATATGCAGCATCGCAAAGTGCGACGCAGGCCTTAAAAGGATCACATCCGGTGTGAAAACGGACTGCAAGACGAATTTGGATAGCGGGCCTCGAGCACGATGTCCAGTAAGCGGGATGACCAAACATTCAGGGTCCTCGGTCTAGATTTGCTTTGTGTGCTGAAACCAACCGCCATCTTCCAGTCGTTCGATATTTGACAATCATATGCATGGGCGACTCTACATAGAATTCATGTAGATAGGAAGATTGCTTTCAGCAAAGGGTTTAGCCTAACATCTCCGTTTCCATCATCTTGGGCAACGTCATCGGCGGCTGGCTTGGAGATAGGTGCCCTACAAAGTCCGATCACCCATCGTCTCAGGGCACTGGCTTGGGGTGTCATTTAGCGGACCTTGTGGAAACCCGTCCACGGTGTTACGAATGAGTGCACTCGCTCTGCCTGGCCCTTTGACTCCTCGGGCAGAGCTGATTGCTTTCCATGGTTCCATGCTACAATCCATTCATGATATTCCTCGTGCCTGAGACGCAGGCGCCAAGGCGGTTATCACCAGAAGGTCGGCTAGACCACTTCAGGTTTGGCAGGCATTTGATGAGGAATCGACTTGACCAAGTGGCCTTTACTCGAACAACCCGCAGTCGAATCCGCAAGTCTAATGCTGCAAGACAATTTCGTTCTGGGCGACTGGACTTATGATAGACCTATCCGTGTGCTACTTTGAGAAGCTGTATGAGTGATCTGCTAAAGAGTGTTGCTCATGGCTTTGCCTGAGGGGTGGGAGACCATTCTGTTCTCTACAGGGCGCAGTTGTACGCGTATAGCTTTAGTATATCTGATGCATGTCTCATAGGTGCGACAGAAGTCATCTCACTGTTGATAGTGCAGTGTTTCCAAATCATCAAAGATTATGGGAAGCTGAATGCTTCACCAATTTGCGCTGGACACTAGGCTTCCAAAGCAGTGCTGATTAGAATCGCTAATTGGAATACCTGCAGAATTATCTGGGCAACCACGATGTATTATTTTCATGCCGTCTCCTATCAGAATGTCGTCTCAGTCTATATATTTCCGTCCTCATTCCCCCATTCCGTTCTCTCTCTATTCTCAATCATCTGATCCTACCTACAGTATCATAAATTTGCCAGACTTATTTCAATAAGAGTCGAGCTGTTCTTCGGGCTTTCTCAATGGACAACATCTCGCCTTCCATGGAGGAACACAAGCCAATGGCCAGCATGCCCGTCCATATGATGGAGCATCATGACCCTGAAAACCCTCAGAACTGGCCTTTCCTCAGGAAATTATACGCCTCAGCAGTCGCAACTGCATTCGCGTTCGTAGTGTGAGTTGTCTAAGCCCTTGTATGTGGCTAGAGTGATGCTCATTCGAGAACCAGTGCCTTCGGTCTTACGGCATATACTCCAGGTATCTCTGGAGTGATCGCAAAATTCAATGTATCAATGACAGCTGCAATCTTGCCGATGTCACTGTATCTTGTCGGCATTGCCTTCGCACCTATCATCACACCGCATCTTAGCGAGCGACTGGGCCGGTCTCCTGTGTACTTCATCAGCTTGCCCATCTTTAGCCTCTTCATCATTGGTGCAGGTGTGTCCAAGAGCTTTGCATCATTGGTTGTTTGCCGATTCTTCGCCGGCTTCTTCGGTGGCCCATGCCTTGTGCTTATCGAAGGTACATTTGCGGACGTTTGGAGTGGAAACTCAACAGTCACCTACTACTCCTTCCTCAGTCTTGCTTCCTACATTGGCGCAGCCTGTGGTATGACTTCGCCTCCAATGAACTGAAGGGAATTGTCTCTAACGGAATATACAGGACCACTGGTTGGTGGTTTCGTCTTCGCAGCAACAAGCTGGCGATGGACCCAGTGGATCACCCTAATGCTTGCACTTGCAGCATACCTTTTCGGCATTGGATTTCCCGAGACCTACCCGAGAGAAATCCTTAGGAAGAGAGCTAGGCGAAGCGGCGTTCATCACAACCTCGCCCCTGCCCTAAGCGGAGTAACCATCGGAGACATGGTACGAGTGACTGTTATCGACCCCGTAAAACAGCTCGTTGCCGAACCGATTGTGATGCTCATCAGCTTCTACTTGTGTTTCAACTTCGGAATCCTCTTCTCGTGGTTCATAGCTGTGCCAGCAGTTCTCGAAACGGTATACAGTTTCAATGTTCGACAAGTAGGGCTGGCCTTCATTGCAGCAATTGCCGGATCCCTGGTAGCCGCCCTGACCTCAATCATCATTGAGAGGATTACAATCGCAAAGCTTGGGAAGAAATCTCACGACGGTTTGGTAATGGGCATGATCGACATCGAGTACAGACTAATACCTGCAATGATCGGCGGCATTGGTATGACCGCCTCGTTGTTCTGGATCGGATGGACCGCGAGCCCAAAGATCAGTTGGGCAAGTCCTGTCATCGGCACTGCGGTCTATGTTTGGGGCAGCATGTCTATTCTCGTGAGTTTATCCCTATGCTTCAATACTATGTGATGGAAGTATTTCGTCTTGGCTCACTAACCTTTCCTACATAGATCTCTGCAGTTTCTTATCTATTTGACGCCTATCCCCCACGAGGAACTCTATCTGCACTTACTGCTGCTGCCTCTCTAAGATTGCTGCTCGCCGCGGCGATTCCGCTTGTCATAGTTCAAAGTCAGTCAATCCACTTCCAGAACACTTGACAGTGCAAACTAAAGATTTTAAACAGTGATCATGGGTTTGACTGGTGGCTGGGCGTACAGCACTTTCGGCTTTATCTCCGCTGCAATGATACCACTACCTTTTTTCCTTTTCAAGTTCGGTTCAAGACTTCGAGCTAGCAGCAAGTACAACAAGATGGGCCATCCAGGCCGCGATATGAGCTCGCCAGCTTAAATCGTGAACACTATCCTAAAATTTCCGGCGTGGTCATGGAAGTATTTTGGTTCGGAGGCAGGAAGGATAATTCTTCCCAATCTCGGAGTTTGTGTTTTGCGGCGTTTGTCAAGTTCTAACGCTGGTTCCTTGGAGGATACCCCGGGATAAATTCCAATGGTCTCCTAAACAGTTTGATAGCGAACTAATACCGAAAGTTTTATCACATAATAGCCTCTTCTGAGTGTTTGCCTGATATGAAGATTTGAGAGAATCAGCATGCTATGTCGCTTTACTCAAGATCGTCTTCCCACAATCGAAATGCTCAAGTTCGCAGGCGTATCTGGGTTTGCTACCAAGCAAGTTGACAACTTTGCAAACCCGTTACATCAATTCACTAACAATGAGTCGAGATATCGATGAAGATAATCGTGCTCACGATTGATGTGGTATGAACACAATTCTGCAGCTAGATATCCACTCAAAGTCTTCTACATGAAGAGAAGCCCATGTTCGACTACGGAGATAAGGGTAATTTAGTCTCATGGAATTCTCAATCATTTTAGCAGCTACCTCAGCCTGCACTATCTTGTGATTGAAGTCTTGAATGAAAGGGGTAACAGTAAACATTAGATAGGATGTTGCCTCAGGTAACGGGGTTAGTGTGACACGTCTGAGAACCTGAGGCAAGTAGCACGCGTCGCGTCATGGATGCTGCTTATGTAATAGAGCCACGACCGAAGAAAACATCAAACCGCCATTCGGATAGCTGAGAATGTGCTTATGATCTCTAGATAACCTTTGTTACGGGTATATGGTTTGTTGCGCACGCTTCCCCTCTCTTTGATGCTTCGATGTAGTCTTTTCAACGTAATCTTCTCCTACCGCCATATCCATAGAAGGCATGGCTGTAACTCTCTCGTCTTTCCTCCTTCTCCTTAACATTGTAAATTATGTGTTAGATAATCTCATTTACTGTGGACTTCTTGGACAGATCGCCGTTGGCGTTGCCTGGTCTTAGGCCAATTTTCTGGTTGCAACTTCTGAGAATGTAATTGTCCAGCTTGGTTATTTGGGATTGATCATGTTGGTATACGAAGGCAATTAATATTTTTCCTTTAGTGGTACGGCTTTTCTACTAATTTTTCCTTGCAGGTGGACTGTCAACGTCGTTTTCTTCCCTCAATGCAAATTTAGCTCTCTCAATTGCCGTACCAATCACAGGAATAGGGCTACCAATCGCGTTATCCTTCATGTTACAAGAACTTGCTGGGGCGAGCTCACTTCAGGCGTTCTCTGCTGGGGCCGCTCTGTGCTCAACAAGCCTAGGCACCACCTTCATCATTCTTGGTACCTCCGGGCTCACAAATACCCGCCTCGGGACTGTTCTGACTACTGCAGCTATATTGGATGATGTCGGTTGTTTAATCATGGTTCAGGTGATATCCAATTTAGGGACTTCGGCCATATCGTTCAATAGCATCACGATCGATTGTTGTGTCCATTGGACTTGTGATTGTCTTACTACTCGCATGCCGCTTTTTACTTAGGACATTGACAGTATGGCTGAACAGGAAACGTGGGAAAGCTCCAGCAGGTATCCTACAACGATTGTTCATACGTAATGAAACGGCTTTCCTGATCTACACCGCAACCCTCCTCGGATTTGTGACCGGAGCAACTTATGCCGGGACTTCGAACCTGTTTGCCGCTTACCTTGCAGGTGCGTCGATTAGCTGGTGGATTCCAAAGTATCCTACAAGTCTCTTGAAAGAAATGGATCGACGATTACTCTACTTCCGGAAAAGGCACTAGCAGATTCGCCTGCGGAACAAATGCCTATCGTCAGGGCTCCGAAGGAAGCTAGCACTGAAAATGTTCAAACTTCTCAAACCGATCCAGTTGAAGGACAGACCGTAGGGATATTTAAACAAAGCGATGAGGCTCCAGCAAACCGAAGACTACCTCCAGATTCTGGTGCCTTGACCGGGAGACATATCTATCACAATTACTACGAAGCAGTTGTAAACAGGATTCCGAAACCCTTTTCCTTTGTGAGTGAAGGAGAACTTTCCACTGGCCTGCTGGACTTGGAAATCAATTCTAATAATATGCACTAGGCATCGATTGGTTTCTCTATTCCCATTACGCAAACGTTCACGGGACCTATCATATGGCGGTATAGTCTACACGGTTCTAATGATCCTTGGGAAGCTTTTCACAGGCCTCTGGCTTGTGCGCTTTACAAATAAATCGTCAACGCCATTAAGCCATTTCAGACAACCTTCGTTGCCTAGCTAGTGCTGTTGGGTATCAGGTAGATCGAGAGCGAGTGCAAGAAGGTCTGTACCTAGAAGTAGGTGCACAATCACATGGCGAAGCCGGCACCGGCACAGACTTGATGGCTGCGACTGGCCGCCAGCCGCAAGGCATCCATCCGGAATCTCGAGTAGATCAGTCACAAGAAGTGCCCAGAAACACACATCAGAACGGAACTAAAATACAAAACCCCAGTTCCTTGTATCCTGCGTCAATCGCCGGAGCGGCTATGGTATCCCGAGGCGAGATCGGATTTCTTGTTGCATCTATCGCGGAGAGCAAAGGTATCTTCGCCAACACTTCCTCCGGGAGGCCTACGGCTCAGGGGGATAGCTCAGAGATCTACTCGATAGTCATTTAGGCAGTCATTCTATGCCCAGTCGTCGGGTCGGTAACCGTAGGTACTTTGACCAAACGGCTGAAGAAGCTCCAGGCCGATGATCCATTAGGCATTTGGGGCGTCATCTAAAGCACTTAAATGCAATGCGTCAATTTCCGCTTACCTGCATGTACCGGCAGCGTCCTCCGGCATCACTCCAAGTCGTCTCTATCTCGGTAAAGGTTCCACGTTAGATGTTGACTTTTGGCTAATGCACCGCAGCCGGTTGCAGTTTGGGCTGACCATATTGACCAAGGCCAAAGGGATGAGGCTGAAATGGTTATCACGTGATGAAACCTGAGCCACAAGTCGCCACGCACGACAACCAACACAACTCGACCTGTACACAGTAGAATCCAACGGCAGAAATGCGCCATACATCGGAAGTGATTCGATTAGACAATGTCTAAAACAAACACCTTTCCGTTTTCGGCTCTTCAAGCTGTCAGCCTTGCGCCCAGCTGATGGGGGCTCTGGGCTGAATTCAACGGCTGCGCCACCGCCTGTGTTTCCACTGCCAAACTACGGCGACAACCTCGCGAACTGGACTGCATAGCACTACCTTAGTCTTTGATATCAAACCGCCCAAACCGCCGGCAGGAAACCGATAATCCGTGCCTCAAGAGGTCGGCGAAGTCGAATCATGTCGTTATCTTGACAGATTATCAAACCGGTAGCCATTTCAGGATAGCCGCTGCCTCGTTGCCTTGGCGCTCCGGTCTATCCAGACTCTTATTCCTGAGGTGGGTACCATCAGAGCTGACGACTCGAGGTTCTGACGAGGCTATGGCTCCTTGTCCCCATCATGTTCGAAGATGAATAAGGAATTCTGTGAAGAACCTTGGAGATAGCCTGCTTATTGCCTTGCGCTCGACTTATATAGTTGAGTATAGATAGTGTACCATCTACTTTTATGCTTTCACATGGTCCATGTATTTTCATTCTTCTCACACTCTTTCGTTCCTCAATCCTACATTCATTTGGTAGGATCCCCTTTTCACTTCACCATAACTTACCTGGATTGAAGGAGCATTCACCAAAGACCCTTCTGGTTCAAACCACCTTCCAACACAGCCTTTCTACTTTGTCACTTGTCATTCCATATGTACTCAAGGCCATTGAAGAGGCTGTTTTCAGAGTAGATAAAAGGGTCAATTTCCCTCACTTGATCACTATCTCTCCAGAAAATATTCTATCAACAAATTACAAGCCTTCTCCAGGCACCAGCCGGCTGCCTGATCAAAAAACACCGTCTTCCACGCCAAGAGATTGCCTACTTCAGTTTAGCGTGGGCCGCATCGACATCCTTCCCTGGACTACCTCTTACAAAAAGAGAACTTCGACCCCGCCATCGTCGATTGGAACTACCTGGACTCTTCTCCTCTTATAGACTACTTCTCACCATCGCCCCTCGACCCAGCACCTCTACCATGTGCTGGCCCTTTGTCCAAGGGCCCAGACTAGAAGGAGGTATTGAAGTCCTAGAACGCCGGCCAAAATATCCCGGCGAACCTCGACGCACACGTCTGAACTTTGTGAAATCTCACTCCCGCGGCGACTCAGATGAGTGGGAGCTCATCCGCCCAGGATCCAGCAGGGGATCGTTCAGAGGAGCCTACAGTCACGAAATGGCGCAGCAGCAGCGGCCATGGCAGCAACCACAGCAACTCCCTCCGCTACAACAATACCCCCCGCCACTCCAGTATCCGCAGCCCCATCCACCCCTGGGATTTCACGGTCCAGGCCAACAACAGCAACTCATCGAACCCCGCCATCCACAACACCACGACGTCGCCCCCGGCGTCCAAGCCCTCGGCTACCGGGACGAGGAACCCCACCTCGAACAATTCGGCCGTCCCGGCGGCGGTGACCTCTCCCCCTGCATCGTCGAGCGCGAACCCCGCGCCTACATGCCTGCCCACTACCAAGTCAATCTCGGCAAAGCCAACCACAGGAGCCGCTCGCGCGGCCGTCAGCCCCGCCGAGCGGCATCAGTAGCCACGCATAGCACCGAGGATAGGTACACTGATGTCAGCTACTATGGTGGGAGCAGGAATAAGTCGAGGAGGGCGCCGAGCCGGTATCGGGATGATGCGGATACGGTGACGGAGTATGAGAGGCCGTTGAGGTATTATGCGAGGAAGAGATCGAAGAGTCGTAAAGGGTATTATGTTTAGAGGGGCTAATTGGGCAAAGTATTAGTGTATTTTAGTACTTTTACTTGTTTTTCTATGGTGGGACTGGGTTGCGATGGCGTTATCTGGGAATGTTTGGGTCTCACAGCACCGACGTTCGGACTTCCTGGGCATCACAGCACCCATTTCAGGGGTTGGGGTTTTATGCTCATTTCTGTTTCGGCCTTTGTATCTTAATTATCATGTTCGATTTCTCGAGGAGGATGTTCCTCCTGCGCATTGAAGCCAATAGCTCATCTCTTCGGAAACATTCCGAGAACGTAATGAAAGTACCCTACCTGTTCCATCCTCGATTCCCAAAAAACTTCCCATGTCACGAATTGGCAGTCTTACTGGAACAAACCCGCCATCAAAACCCCAATATCCCCTTCTAACCAACCAAGCCATTCCCTAGCCTCCAGCGTCCGAGATAAAAATCCCGCACCCTTCCCACCAGGCCTAGCAGGTATCCATCCCACCAGGCTGAAGACTTACTTACCCATCCCCTTCCTCCACCAAAAATCCCTCACGCTAAGGGGAAGTTGCGCCAACTTCGATCATACTTGAGTAAACCATCACCGCCACGGGGCATGCAGAGCCCCCCTTTTATCCGAAAAATGCCGGAGCGGTCCGGCAGAGCTTTTTCCTCCGCTGTCAACGATGAGGCTGAAGAAATTGCAAACAAGGAAAAAAACATTCTCGGAATTCGCCTTGTTTCTTCAGGCTGCGTTTGATGCCTTCTGCGCCAGGAATCTCCATAGCGAGGGAAATGAGGCTGGGCCCCGTTGGTTCTGACGTGGAATTGTATTTCTTCATGGTATAGGTTGGGAAATGGTTAGAGTGGGTTAGTTTCTGGAGACGCTTGTTTCTTGTTTGGAGTGATGTTTGGGTTCTGCAGGAACGGGGATGGGTGGTTTTTTGCGGTTGTTGTAGGGGGGGGAAGCTGATGGGTTTGTTGGGCTGGAGTGGGTTGGGATGAGGGGGGGCGGGGTTTGGGGGGGGGGGGGAGAGGCGCTTGTGTGACGTGATATGTAGGTATTGGGTGGAGAGTAGGGTCTCGGTTTAGATATTCGGGTACGCGGGAATATTCGTGTTTTGATATTGGACATGGAGTATGAAAACATGTTTCTCCTTTTCTCAGGGGATTCTAAATGAACGAGGCTGACGACAGTACAGCACGGTGTAGGAAACTGTTTGAGGAAGGATTGAAGGAACAAGCACTAGTACAAGGCCATCTGAATAAATCTTTCCTTGTCAAATGATGGGGATGGAAGCAGTCAGCGTTTTCAGAATGGTGCGTATTAATACACAAGTTTTGGCAAATATGCATCTGTTTGGTCGAAAGGGTCGAAAGTAGAAGTTGCATCTTTGCATGAGACACTGGTCAGAAACTTGTATTCATGCGTTGAGGTTTATAAGATAGAAGTGAAAGATGACCTTTGGGATTATTTCTGAGAAATTGAAAAAGCACACGCGTAATGTGAACCCCAGGCAACAGGATCGAAAATTTGAAAGTAAAGACATGGGATTGAGAGGTACCTGCTTGGGCTAGGCTCGAGGATTGGTACTATGGTCCTCTATGCCTACTGCCCGAATAAGCATACCGCCGTAGCAACAAGTGGAAGATCTGTGTTTACCAAGTTGCTTTTCCACTACTATATCCCTCGACTTTCCTTAGACTGGAATATCCATGGTCTCGACGCTATTGAGCGCTATCATACCGTAAGGACGAAGAGCATAAGAAACCTGAGACGCATTTCTTACACCAGGCTTGGATTGCAGAAGGGTGGCTGTCTGAGTGGAAGAGGGGAGGGCGGATGTATGACAAGGTGGTTATATACGCTGCATGGAAGAAGTGGTGGAAGATGTATTGGAGATGATACTTCAGGGAGGTTTTTTTTTGTCGAGGTTTCTGTTTTGCTTGCTCGAAATTGGCGTGTTGGTAAAGTGATGCAAGAATCTGTTCCCTCCTTGTGGCGGTGTATCCAGGTGACATACAGTAATCGTGATGTGCTTAAAGAAGAGATTTGCCGTCCAATGTGAATACCACAAAGCAGCCGTCCCATCACCTTGGGGGCAATCGTCTGAGCAACCACCACGTGTACCAGATAACGATACTGCAAAACACTGCTTCGGAATATTTTGGCGTCCTGTATGGGGTCAACTCTACCTACAAGCTAGGAGTCTGCTTAGAGTCTTGTGCTTTACAGGTAGGCTTTTCTTTTCGTTTCTTTACACTTAGTTGTTTGACTGATCAGATGCTAGCTGTTATTCGTTCAGGAAGGAAATTTCAATATGACGGTCTGGCTGGTGTCTGCTTTGATATGCTGTAACATTCCAATTAGGCATAATTGTCCGTGAGCTATGCTTCTGGTTAGGAGCAGTGCCTCTAAGCCACCAGTCAGGCTGGATAGGTCGAGATCTAAGGATGGAGAGGTGAGGGGGAATCTGTGAGTAACGGGTCAAGTTTCGTCGCCGGGTGATCTTCCAGGTGTCGCTCTGATCCTGTTGGCTGGTGTTGATACACGGGCAATGCGATCCAAACTCAGCGGAAGCAGGGCCTTGTGAAACCCCCTTGGGATTATCTACAGGCTGGCGTCCCGAAAGCTACCGCTACCTACAAATCCATACATCAACATCCCATTGACTCCCACAACCTGTACCCGAGACCCACCCATCTAAAACCAAGTCCCATGCCCAGGAACGCTCATGTCGCTAAACCTATACAACGTCTCCATTAGCAGCACCCTCCTCTTCTCCGCCTTCCCACACCATCGAGTCTAAAAACAGCCTCCCATTCCCGCATACCTCCACCCCACGGTCCTGCGCCTCGCCCCTTCTTTTTTCTCCTGCCCAAGCCTCCCTCGGATCCCAAGGTGAATCCACTCTTGACACTCCCTCCGTCCTCCCACCCACCTCCATCCCCATACTGAATCCCACTTCGAGGATCATCTGGGTCAATTTCCCCAAGCTCAATCTTAGTAAGGATCATTGTCGCCAGACGTGAGAACACCTCCTCAACGCCTTCGCCAGTGTAGGCGCTCACTTCGACGGAAACTGGGATTGCACTCCGGGAGGCCCAGCGCGAGGATTCTTCGGTTGTGACTTGCCGGCCTTCAGTGGCTACTGTGGCTGTCTGACGAGAGCCGAGTCCGTAATTCATGGAAGAGTGGCTCGAGCTATCTCGTATCCCTTCGCCTTTACTGCCATATCCATCAGGAAACGCGGAATGTCTGCTGGACACACTGGACTGGGTCGGCACCAAGCTATTGGAGGGAAGATGTTCGGTAGGGACAGGCTCGGCTAACAGGTCCAATTTGTTGCCCGCAAGGAGAAGTGTGAGATTCGGCGAGGCTAGCGCACGCGCATCATTGAGAAAGTTAGGGAGAGCATTGAATGAATCATGAGAGGCAATGTCGTAGACGATTATCGCGCCCGCAGCACCACGGTAGTAGGACCGCGAGACGGAGCGGAAACGCTCCGTACCTGCTGTGTCCCATAGTTGCAGCTTGATTCGTTTGCGCCGGGTACCAGTGCCGACCTTAATTATTTTCGAAGAGAATTCGACACCGATAGTATGAGAGGAGAGGACGCGCCCTACATATTCGGTCAAGCGATGCCAGATTTCGAGGCAGGCATGTACTCACATTCGTTCTTTACAATCCGATGCAAGAGGCAGGATCTAGAGCAAGAATGAGCCCTTGGATTCATGGCAGGCTTGGAGATTGAACGTTCTTGCCGCTGCCACTGGGCCCAATTAATATGATCTTCGCCAGATAGTCGTACATGCTCCCAAGCTCCTAGAATAGCTTCAGTCGGCGCGCCATAAAAACCCCTGATGTCACACGACTGTGCCATACCTGATCATGATGTTCTGGTACGGACGAGGTGTTGGAAGCATTGGAGTTCCGACGTTGGCGGCCCATGGTGGCAGCTCCGTGCAAGATATGGCGAGGCTCATCTGGCAGCAGTGTAGAATAGCGCAATACAAAGCATCAATATATTTATTTGGTTCATGCATCCCGCCAATTTGATCCAGACGCGAACGTCATAAGGCGGATCACTAGCGTGAGACGGCAACCAATGGGAGGCGTCTCGCTTTCGCTCAAGCTATTTTTTGTCGGTTCAACCGAAGCTTGATACTTGAACGCTCGTTTCAAAAGCCACCGACACCACTCTTTCCTTTGAAGATACTCTTCGCGCAGGCGAAGGGCTGCTTCTTCATGTCCACAGCTACATCAGGATTGATGCTTCGGCATACCCGCTTTGTCACACGCCGGACCGCTCTCCGACATGCCTCAACTACCGCCGAGGCCACACAGGCCGCTTCAAATACCGCTGCAAAATCAAAAGAGGCAGCATCAAACGCTACTTCAAAAGCCTCCCAGGGCTTATCAAGGGTAACCTCTTCAGCAGGGTCGGCGGTCAGCGGAGCAGCGGAAGGAGTTAGCAACGTAGCGGGAAGAGTTACGGGACGGGTGGGTAGACTGATATCTTTTGTGCAATGTAAGTCGACATCTTGCTATAGCCAAAGGCGGATTGTCCCAAGTCAATTGAGTCCAGAAGAGCTCTTGTCACCGGAAAACAAGACTTCGCGTTTCTCTAAACCTTGAGAGTCTCCCGCCCAGTTGGTGCTTTCAAGGTGGCTTGAAGATGAGTGGAGGCTCAATAGGCCAATGCGCTGATAAGCTTTGTATAGCCATATATCCGCCGACGGTCTATTACTCGAGAGTTGGTTTAGAGCTTGCCAAGCTAGTTTTCAAAGGTCGACAGATGAGCCCGCCGTGAGTACTCTTTGCCCGACCCATGAAGCATATAGTAGGAACGGCAGCTGATGCAATCACTCCCTAGAAGCCTTGCGACCTTTCAGTCTTACAGTCAACCGATCCTCAATGCGGTCCGCAACCCCCGGGGTCTGTTTTCCCACACTACCAATACTGGGAGCAACTTGAGTCCTGAAAGCATCCTCAACCGAATGAGGAATCTCAACAGCCAACAACTAGTTTTAGCAGGTGTCGTTACGGCGGAGGTACTAGGGTTCTTCACAGTTGGAGAGATGCTTGGGAGATTCAAGGTGGTTGGATACAGGAGCGACCAAGAGCACCACGAGACAGCGACACCTCACCATTGAAGAATGCGAAAGGATGTGCTACCATTCCTCGAGCTTCCGTACTGTATAGGGGGGCGGGCGGGATGCAGCTATGGACATGCCAATCTCGAACCAACTGTTTTCGTACATCTGCATATACATCCTTTGTCCTCATAGACCTGTAGCAGTGTACAACAAGTCAAAAGCATAGTAATCATCTACTGAAACCTCCGAAATATGTCTACCCAGAGGTCACTGCTATTTTGTGCCGGACGATACTCCGTTACATGTCCGTATCCTGTAGGTAAGATCGGTCCCGAGCCCTCGAAAACTTGGGAACTGAGCGAGACAGAATTCTGCGCTGAAGCATTCAACATATTGAGTGTGATTTACTTCCGTACGCTGTCATTGAATTATATTTCCCGCTCGCTACGGGCACGGCGATAGTTTTAGGACAATGAAGCTACAGTACTCCGTAGGCTGGTTCAAGCACTTGTAACGCGCGCCTACATAGCGGCGCCTAACCTTCGGGATCTGGAAACAGATACATAGGTACGTGCGAGGCGTTTTCCGAGCAATTGGAACTCGGTGATGTCTACTTTTGTTGATCAGAGACGTTCCGTACTAACATGTTCGGATGTTATCTTTTTCTACTATTCCATAAGTCTTATGCTGCGGTTGTAAGTGACTCAGGGGCCTAGATTTAGAATACTACACAATTCATCATCCGCAAAGTGTGCACGGGGTATTTGCTCATAGCCGATATTGTTATGGATTCCAAGACATATGAATCATGTGTGAACGCCTTCATTTGAAGACGCGTCTAAGCTACTGTTCAACAGTATTCCATGAAGAGACACTCCGCATGTCAAGATCTTTCAGCAGCGCCTGATGCATCAAGTCTTGATGGTCTGGGGCATCATTGCCGTCGCTGATTCGTTTACAAACGAGGGCACCACTGGCGGCATTGCTTCTATAGCGGAGAGTTGAGGTCCTGGCTTGTAATCTTCCAAGTTGCCGCCGAGAGGGACACTGGAACGAACGGCGTCAGCGAGCGTCTGATAAAAGAAATGGGAGCATCCTGGATCCAACGTACCCTTTGTAGTCGATCTCGACCATTAAATCACCCTTTGTGGTAAAGATAGGGTTATGAATAGTGAAATACCCGCTCTCCGCCAGAACAGACTGGCTTTCTTTCAAACTTGTCTTTACGGATTTTTCGATGTAGTCCTTCAAACCATTCAAGTTGCTTTGCAACTTATCTTTCATCTGTGTGAGTGCATTATTGCCGTCGAATTCGGAGATACCCGCGCCCTTGTTCCAATCACTGAAGCTCACAAATGGGTCCGCATACTCGACTTCGATATTAAGATGACCGTTTTCGATGGCGCCTTTATTCGCGTTGATCATGAACTCCAACTTCCAATTACCGGTCCTTGCCAAGCTATGTCAACAGTTAATAAGCAGTTTGTCTGGTTACGGAAACACGCACCCTTTGTTGTAAGCGTCTTGAAGCCACTTCTTGTCCCCAACGTAGACCGCGATAGTTGCGGCGCCGCTTAGTCTTATTCTGTTTGTTCCCACAATTGGAATGAGGTTGCAGACGGATCGTGCTAATAATGGTCAGTGATTTGGCAAATTGTGCTGGTGGGGTGATTGTACCGTCGAGGGCTATGTGGAAATCCTTGAATGTACCTGTGCTTCTATCCTCTATGTGAGCGATGTCCATCACCTAGCGGTATCCCCGTTCGTTTTTGCCTTCCCCTCTATTATCGCATTTTGCGCTAAACCATGTTGTATCGTCATACATTGCGTCTTTGCCAGGCATGCGCGTCATCAAGTAGTAATTGTCTTTGTAGTCTGGCTTGCTTGGATCTTTATCGAATGTAAGGTCCTATTCAAACTCTTTGTCCGCACTGACAGATGTCCAGAATTTTAGGAGATGGACTTGAGTCATCTTGACAATGGGTTTCAATAGGGGTACAAAATGGCGTCGAAATAGGATCTCGGAGGACAGGCATGTGGATCCTAGGATATTGGAGTGGCAAACTGAGAGATCTTCTTTCATTCGCCATGGCATATCATCTGTAACGAAGTTTCGGTTTGACGAGTCGAAGATTGCAGTCGTCGGAAGGTCATCGTGATCACACATCTTAGTGTACGCAACGCTGTTGCGGTTGGTGCTCCCTAGGTGCTTACGGTCTGGCCTTTCAAATTGATAAGTCTGCATGATAACAGCAGTGGGTGGCATTGTAGGCGCAACAGGGTTGACTGTAGTTCTGCTTAGCGACACTGCTTGTTGGCACGGCGTGCGTGCTTACCTTTCTTTGGGCTCGGTGTCAGAGCATGGTAAAGAATGGGGCATCGTGCATCGGCGGTTTCTTCTTTTCCATCGTTCACGTAGGATTCTTTGCCCTGCAGCCTCTTCTCGATCTGATCATATGCCACAGTCCATTGCTTCACCCACTCGCCGAGTGACTTACACAGAGCCATAGACGGAGAGCTGCCATCAGCCATTTTGAGATTAAATATGTTAGTGATGAAGTTTGAGGTATTCGCAGCTGTGGAAGCTCAAGTCAGCGCCATGGCCACCGTTCTATCCTTCCCTTTCACGTACTTCCAAAATTAAGCATCAAACGTTGAATTGAGTACTCCCCAGCCACCCGAAGCATTTCCTCAACACCAACTTGATGGTCCTTTCTGACGCTTTCCATATCTGCCAATGTGTTAGCTCATGGCTATATGTGGCTTATTGTATACATACCATGATTAACTTGGAACGCAAAATCCCAATCCTTGATTTGCTCGTATTTCAGTTTATGTACCTGGGGATTGAAAAGGTGTGGTGGGATTGAGGTATAGGCCACAGCTCCCTTCTTGATCCGAACGTGATAAATAACTTTGGATCGATCTAGACCTTCTGCGTTCGCTGGTATTTCAATACGAGGTGGAGCAAGCTCGGCGTTGATTCCTGTCTTCAGATTTGGGTTCTCGACCTTCATCGTCCGTAACTTGGGTTCAATGTTGTAGTAGCTTTCCAGCTGGGCGTTTAATATATCCTCCGAAATGACGACGACAGGGTGATATTGAGCGGTTGAGCAACCCAAGCGTGAAATCTGATCTGTTGTGCTCGGTCCTTTGAAGCCCCCGACATGAGGTGCAAAGTCATTGACCTTAAAGACTCCGACCTTTGTCCATGCCTGTCTTATGATTGCCTCCGCTTTGGAGCCAAACATCTTCAGGGCCTGTTTGCATGTCAAAGTGGCAAAACCGTGGAAGTACTGATTTTCCTGCTTCTGGAATGCTAGGTCAACCAGCGCCTCATACCAAATTCGACCAACAGATTTCCATGCATATCCACCAAATTGAAGAGCTGCGAGGTAGAAGGCATGATTCGGGATACCACAATTGGGATGAGGGTCATCGGTCTCCACCCATTCACCCATGTGCTTCGGTTCAAGTTCTGCCTTTTGATCCTTAGGGTTCGCCTTTCCGAACGTACGGCAGTAATTCTTCGTCCAACCACTAGCCGTGAGTGTCGTACCGGCCCACCAGCCAGGGCTAATATCCCAATCGCTTTCATCCACTGTTAGGTTATTCGACCAATGCTTAACCATCATACCCAAGCAGTCAGAAATTGATTCATTGAGCGTGCCTGCCTACAGACTGTCGTTACGATCAAGGCCAGCACTCTCCTGAACCACGCCATGAGTAATTTCATGCCCAATGGTATCCAAATCGTAGCAACAGTACCAGCTGACCAGGTCGTTCGAAATTTTGGCACCGGGCATCGTAATACCGCGACCGGAGCCACCATCTCCAAAGAACATCTAGTCAACAGACCAATATGCGTTAGCGTACCCAATTCCGATGTAAATGGAAGCGACAAGCTCCTTGCTCTCTTTATCGAGAGAGTTGCGCCCAAACAAATTGTATAGACCGTACGTCGCGCGAAGACCCTTAAAGCATTGTTCTCGAGCTTGATCCTCCATTACTTTTCCGTCCGGGAATTTTACTATGAATCAGTTGAATTCTGGACCAGAACTCCGGGAAGCGGATGCTTGACAACGTTGGGACCTAGATCAGGGGCATCATCGCCGTCGTACTTCTTACTCGTATCCGGCCACGCACTGCCCATGCTGTAGATGCGGCACTTAAAGCCATCATTTCCAATTGTTGGCGTTTCCGAGCCAGTCGCAGGCTCGACTCCTGTCAACACAGTGTGGAAAGCTTTGCCGCGGGTCTGTCGACCTTTGGCCGCATTGCGGACTCCTTCTGGCAATCCCGCGTTACTAGCGATCTTCTGGTAACGATAAGTAGGCTTTATAGGATACATCCTGTCACCTCACAAGGACTTGTAGTAGACCAAGGTTCAAGAGCCAAAATCGACAGTCGTTAAACTAGGTATAACAAGTAATGCAATGAGCGCGTGTAAAGCTCAGCTTCTGTTGGATGAAAACAACGGTCTGGTGTGTTATATACAAAGCAAGTTGTCGTCCTGGCTCGCTTACACAAACAGTTCTTTTTCTCACGTGGATTGCTTTTAATGAACGCTCGAAAGGTCACATATTTAATCACACCACTGGCGCTTGGTTGCCGATTCACTTGCATGTACAGAGATGCTGAAACGCCAACAAGCAAGATAGTGGTATGTGACGAATATGTATGATAAAAGTAATGAGAGAGTCCAGCCAGCCACTACAGCTGGCTTGAAACCCAACGAGATGGCTCAAAAACCTAGAATAGAAGCTGAGGAGCTCTTACAAGCTGTTTTAACCATAGTGAATCGTTGCCTCAATGGAGCAGGATCGACATGTGAGATTAAAATGCATGAGAAAAGCTATAGTGGTTGGCTGAATGCTTCCAGTAAGCTGGGCAGAGGCCCAATAAGAATTTAAAGTGGCTGGCTGAGTGCTCTCATAGAGCTGGGCAAAGCCCCATTAAGAGGCTATTGTGGCTGGCTAGAGACTCTCTCATCCCACGGGGCTGGCTGGCTGGGAACCCAGATAATGAGTTGGCCGAAGAGCCAGGAACGAAGGTAGACAAGTAACTTGTTCCAATAGACCTAGCCATCTTGGTCGTCGGCGAACCCTGTGGGAATCTAGAGCTGTGAGGCAATGATTACCGCCATCTATTGAGTAAAGTGTAGCAACTACCGCCATGTAAATGTTATTGTGGATAGCCTGGGTCGGTTCTTTTCGTGGAAACTAATGTGGGTATCTTGTCGATCGCAATGGGTAAATACACAAGCCAGGCTTCCAAACTTGAATTGCAATAGGGTAAACATTTGGTTATCAGGAATAGATTCGATTCCTTTTGGCGCTGTGCAATAATAACAATGGTGCGGAGGTACTCTCAAGAGTAGCTTTGCTGTTTGTGCGTGCGGCTTACTGTGTAGTGTGTACTGTACGTTTTCTTGCTATGTATGTATCAGCCCTAAGGTACCTTCCTTAAGGTAGCGTGGGTAGGTTACCTTACATATTACCGCCGACTCATGCGATGATAGGACAGTCACCCTATCTTGGCGGCTTGGCGCTTTTGCGATTTCAAGACTCAAAATCCCAATCCCAATCAACACTTGAGTACGAAACGTCTTGCGGTTAGTCCAGAATTGAACTGACTGAGTTTAAGAGGACCGCTGGATAGAATAGAAAATCGGCAGTGGCTTACAGGTCATGGAAATGTTCAAATTGCTCTCCCGATCCACTAATCTGCAGAAGCCGGCTCCAGCGTCTGGAAAAGCTACAACCCAGAAGGTCCCCTCTGAGGGTTTTTCAACCAAGGCTCAAGCCCAAAGAGAAGATGAGAGCCTCTCGTACGTCCACGCGATCTCTACACTTAAAAACAATAAACGCAAAAGAGGCTTAGAAGATAAGGAATTAAGGCTTGACGTTTCCGAACAATTGGACTTCTTCAGTGCTCCAGCGGCATACCCAAATTCAACTAGAGCTCCGATGATTGGAGACGGTGTGGCGATTTCTAGGCAACAACAGGCTCGAGAGGGTGTGACCGCACCAACACTGAGTGAAGAAGAGTGCAGGCTGGTGTTGAAGCGCAACAAGATTAAGATTACAAGGTTGAACAGCGCTCATGTAGCTGAATCTGAGCCTCAAAAGAGTCAGAATATTGTCCATGAGAAACACTCGTCACAAAAAGTCGCCCCTACTTTGCTATCACCGCAGCCGCTAACTTCGTTCGAACAATTACGCAACAAATACAAAATCTCTCGGAGATTGGCAGAGAATTTGGATACTCAAGGATATGTGAACCCTACTGAAGTACAGCTAGGGAGTCTGCCATTACTACTAGGATCCGACGAAGATCGTGGGCTGATTTTGAATGGAGCAAACAGCAGGAAGAAGCTAATAAGGTCACCCATTGATCTACTCACCGTTGCTCCAACCGGCAGTGGCAAGACTTTGGCTTTCATGATCAGTTCAATCCATGGAGTGCTTGAAGGTAAGCGTGAAAGCAACAAGGAAACTCCCGATAAAGAAGGCGAACACCAGGTGGAAGCTCTGATCATTGTACCTACACATGAACTTACAGATCAAATTGTCAACGAGGGACGCAAATTAGCCACTGGCACTTCGGTGAAGATTGCTGGGATGAGAAAAGGCATGAAATTGCATGCTGGAAATCCCAGGCCCACAGCAGATGACGATTCCATGTCGCTCCAACCCGTCAACGCCAATGATAGCGACAATGATCACAGTTCAATGAAAACCACTTTAGTGAAAGCAGACATCGTGGTCAGCACCCCTTTGATGCTTCTGCACGCATTATCGCCGAATCCAGAGTCACCTCCAAGCGAGCTTCCAACAGTTCGATATCTTGTTCTAGATGAAGCCGATGTTCTCCTTGACCCTCTATTCCGTACTCAAACCTTGGATATCTGGGCCGTGTGCAATAATCCTTCGATGCAAGTGTCTTTATGGTCTGCCACTATGGGTTCCTCAATCGAATCTCTAGCTCAGTCGTTCATTGTTAAACGTCGACGTAATCTCATGATAGCTAAACCATCCAGGAACTCATCTCATTATGTGCTTCGTCTCGTGGTCGGTCTTAAAGACTCTGCCATTCCCAATATCGCTCATCGCCTTGTCTATGCAGCTTCAGAGCAAGGCAAACTTCTTGCCTTACGTCAATTACTCCATCCCAGCACAACATCCGTTGACAGTGGCCCGTCATTGCAACCACCATTTCTGATATTCACTCAAACCATTCCAAGAGCCATAGCACTGCATTCTGAGCTTCTTTATGACATTTCACCCGAAGCTGGAGGATCATCACGTATTGCCGTTCTGCATTCCGACATTTCGGATCCAGCACGCTCAGCTATAATGGCAGGGTTCCGCAAAGGTGAGATATGGGTTCTGATAACTACAGATCTACTTTCTAGAGGAATTGACTTCAGAGGTCTGAATGGGGTTGTCAACTACGATATCCCTAATACTGGTGCTGCTTATGTTCACCGAGTCGGAAGGACGGGAAGGCAGGGTAGGAATGGAGGAGTAGCGGTGACGTTCTACACCAAAGAGGATATCCCTTACGTAAAGAATATTGCAAATGTGATCGCAGCGAGTGAAAGGGTTAGTGGGAAAGCTCGTGACGCCAGAGAAGGAACTGTGCAAAAGTGGCTGCTAGATGCATTACCAGCACTGAGTAAGAAGACAAAGAAGGAGCTGAAGCTGAAGGGTGTGGAGGGTCGGAGGTCTCACCCAAATGATCGTGAGACTGGAAAGGAGGCAAGAAGGATGCGGATCAGCACAAAGAGCGGTTATGATAGGAAGTTAGAGAACAAAAGAAAAGGTGCGGTAATGAGTAGTCAGAGGAGAAGGGATGAAGAGAAGTCCTCAGATACCAGTGGGTCTGAGGGTGGAGAGTGGGGAGGTATCACGGAGTAAATACATATTATCATTTCACCTCGATTGATATTTATCTGCTATGACACCACTGTTATGGGATTTGTGGCAGTAGTATCCTTGATAGTGGCTGGAACATTTGATCACGATCAATTTGTTTCATCTCGTCCGATCAACCGAGACATGACCCATACCCACTTAGGGCACGGTTTTAGGGTTCCGCTACGTCTGCCTACCTTAGTTGGGGAAGCCAAGCCTCCCGTCAATCCAACTTTCAAGATCAGGCACTACATATCAGCCTCCCTGCTTGTAATACCGTTTTTCTACGTAGAAGGCGTATCAAAGGCTGCAAAGATGCTCAACTCACCAAGACAGCTCCCATACGCGCCGACGCCATATAGCTACATGCCCAACCCGGCTTTAGGTGCCACTATCAACCTCGACGAGGTATGCAACCACGAACCATCAGTAGACGGGTATCATCAACAAGACTAACTCTCGCATTAGGAAGTTAAACTCTCCAATAGCGCAACGGAACGGGACCTTTACGACTCGCTGGCTGAGATCTACAGCATCATTATCACACTCGACGGCCTAGAGAAAGCGTACATAAAGGACTCTTTACCGGAATCTGAGTACACCGAAATATGCAGCCGTCTCCTGAAACAGTACAAGTCCAATCTGAGTGACGAGACAGTCGCACGAGAATTTGTGGATTTGGAAACCTTCAAACGCACTTGGGATGTATGGTATTTTCTATGACATGCTCAACATACTGAGGCCGTAATTCACCAGCATCAATGCTGATTGAGTAGATCGAATGCCCTCGAGCTACCGAACGCCTGCGGGTCAATCTCCCAGCTACTGTTGCCGATCCTTCGCATTCGCATCCTATACCCTCAAACCATACAGCACAACCGCGGCCCTCCGCATCTGGTTCGCAAATACTTCGTGCGACCGAGAATTTTATCACCTTCCTTGATGCTTTGAAATTGGGTATGCTATCTAAAGATACTTTACATCCGTTGTTGTCCGATGTGATACAGTCGGTGAATCAAGTGACGGACACGGACTTTGAGAACAGGGGCAAAATCATCAGTTGGTTGATACGATTAAACGGGATGAGGGCAACAGAAGAACTGGCAGAGGAAGAGGCGAGAGAATTATCATTTGATATCGAAGGAGCTTATGCCGGGTTCAAGTCGACGCTGAATTGAGAGGCCCGTTTAGAATTCACGAGGCGCCAGAGAAGGAGACTTTTATTTAGACAACGAAATCATCTACCTAAACACCACAATAGTCTCCGAGCCTGGGAGATACTTAGAGAGGGCATTGGGTTAGAATGATCAGAGCGCTCCCCACACTTAAGGAACGCGATCTCAAGAACGTAATCACTAGGAGAGTCGAAAGTCAGCAAATAAAATTGTGTCTCTGGAGAAGGCGCAGCTACAGGCTGCCTCCTATAACAATGATGGTCTTGCTAGTTGTTTGTGGATAGCCATATCCATAGGTAATTCGCCATATTGATGTCTCGAAAGAGAGAAAACTTGCGCCGGGCGCAATGGAAGGCATGGGCGGCAAGAAGGAGTGCGAAATGGAAAATAGTGAATGGTCAGCCATGGTCCGTCCCTTGTACCTGTAACCGGCCTCGCTATCGGTTGTATCTTTGCGACTTTCGCCTCCCTAGTGGACGGACATTCGGAATGGTGTCGAGGTTGTCCTCTGACAGAGGAACTTGAGTCCTCAGTCTCCAGTGGCTTGTGACGGGTACGAGTACGGAAGTTTAAGGATTACTGAAACTTGACTGGGAGCCCGTGAGAAAGCAGGAGAAAGATAGTGTTAGACGTACTTTCGAGGTTCAATCCTGCCAGGAGTTATGCTCTGGAGCACCCAGGCAGTGAGAAGCTGTCCTGCTGTTCTCTTATCAGTATTCATGCACGTAAGGCTTCAATGATGTATCGTAGCTCTGAGACCCTCAGAAACGTCCTAAGATAGAAGCTTGTCGCATCACCTCACTTTCACTTCTCCAGTGAACCGATTAAAGGTTTTCAATAATTCGCCATTCTTCGATACTCGATCAATCCTATGCCAAGCATGATTGCTTGGCAGACCTGCACCTGCCTGCTGGCCAAACCGAACGACTGCTTGTCGTGTCTAGAGCCCGCCATAACCCCACAAACTCACTTCATCGATGTTTGCTGCCCATAAATAACCGCAAAGTTGACTAAAGGTCTTGCGCACTCTCTTGATCTTTGACTTCCTCCCTTCCATTCATTTCCTACAGTAGCTTCTCTCTACATCCACTCACCATGCCGTCCTTTACTCCATCGTTTGGCTTCTGGCTATCTACAGTGATTGTACTTGCATTTCTAAGTTCGCCAGCACTAGCATTTGGAGCTGGGAATATTGGTGAATATCTCTCTCGAGTCAGAACTCCAGCTGCTCACATGTATCGCAGCCTCTCTTGCCCGTATTGAAGGCCAGAACTGGCGACATGGCGACATTGAAGATACCCTTCTGAATTTGCTCATGTCCCATGCTGCCGGCGGCAAGAAATTTGGCAAACTTGATGTCAAAAGAGTCTATTTCGGTAACTGGCTGCGTGACTACTCTCAGGCTGTAGACGTTGGGACGGTCAAGTATGTCAGCGCCGAGGCAATTAGGATTATTCTTTGGGTGTAAGTATTTACGCTCAAGTGTAGTCTGGAAACGTTCGAGCTGAGATCATTAGACTTGGGTTTATGAGCTTCGGCTACGGCACGAAAGAATTTGAGGTCACGACAGAGAGGTTGGGCTGCTACAGACCAGAAGAGCATATCGATAATCCGAAAGACGCATGTAATTTCGATTGAGATCTAGGGACATTAGCACTAACACTTCTCTAGTACGCCGACAACATTGATGCACGTCAATATGATAGGAGGCTACGGGGACCCGTGGATGAGCGCAAAGAGCTTGCCATTAACCCCCAAACAGGTCTTAAGAACTATATTGCCACTGAGAACATTGGCATAACTACGTCGGCGGGTCTGGTCCGCAATCTCTTTGGTCGGAGCATTCAATTGGGTCGACAGTATGCGCAGTCTCATAACCAAGCCGACCTCTACGAGGCGTTACGCCTACTCGGAACAGGATGCCATTGTCTAGAGGATTACTCAGCTCACTCGAATTATACAGAGCTTGCTCTTATCGAGCTTGGCGAACGCGATGTCTTCCCCCATGTTGGCCGGCAGACACAGATCAGTCTCCCAGGAGCACGCCAACCAGTCTATCCCATCATCACTGGCACGTTCGGAGGTGTAGATTTCCTTCATAGTGTAATGGGTGAATTTTCAGACAAGGCCACGCAGTCTGAGATCCAAGAGCTGGAAGGTACCATGCAAAGCAGTGGCACAACTAACCCAAGCCTCTTACAGGATCTGTTGAGCCAAGTCCCTGCTGGTCTTTTCGGAGGCAAGGATCAGGCTGGCAAGGCAGATGAGCTTCAGGCGAATGCGCAAGCTGCTCAAATGCAGAATATGAATATTAGTCCTCGACAACCGGAGGCGTGGACGAGGCAGTTGCAGGAGGTGTCAACACAGATCATGCCAATCCTCGAATGGCATGATGAGATTATGAAGTCGATATCTGAGGCCATTGAGAAAATTCCAATCCTCCCCAATCTCATTGAGCAATTGCAAGGTAAGGAGGTCTCCGAATTTGTGGTTGTCAATCCGGCTAGCTGAAATTTTGCAGATCAAATCAACATTTTTGTATTCAGTCTTCTTGCACCATTTGTTGTTCCAGTCATAAACCAAGTGAAAACAGAGCTTGCAACTGGGTCATCCGAGATCATTCAAAGCAGTAAAGAGAAACAACTCATAGAGTTCCATGACAACCATTCCACCAACCCAACACATTCTATGCTCTCGAAAGACCATTTCTCCAATATTCTCAATGAGCCGGCCGGCAAGGTCGCCAGTCAAGTCCTGAAATGGGTTGTCCCCCAGCTAATCGCTTGCTGGGACGATGAACGCATTGACGTCAACCGAACACTTAACAGGGTAATAAACGGTGTATTCCATCACCCTAGCCTCCGGGATTACGGAGACGATGGAGCCGTTGATGGTCGCCGTCTAATATTTGGCGTTGTCCAGCAATGGTGGGGTTCCAAAGACGAGCGTGAGCGTTCCTTCTTGCGAGACCAACTAAGTCGCGATGGTGTCGAGCAAGGACGGAACCATAAAGAAGGTGTTCAAGACAGTGGACACGGCTGCGGGAAACCCCTCGGTATGCCTACCACCAAAACCGCTGAAAGCTCGGGAGCCATTGGAGGTCGAGCCCCAGCAGCAATCCTCGGCGGTATCACATCAGCCCTCGGAGGAGAAACCTCCAATTATTCCGTCAGCGGCGGCAACGCCGGCACTGGCACATCCGGAGGCTTGGGGAACATAGCAGCCGAAACTATCAGCGGTGGCGCTTTTGGTGGTACTGTGGGCGGTCTTGTAGGCGGCTTGGGTGGAGATCTTCTCGGTGACGCTTTTGGCGGTTCTACTGCAGAAAAGAAACATGAATATCAGAAACAGCAGTATGGCCCCGACAGCTCATTCACGCAGTCAGTGAGTGAAACAGGATACAGCCAACCTCAATATGGCCGTGAGCAATACCGCTATGGGCAAGCCGAGTATGCACAGACGCAGTTCCCAGGAGGCGGACAAAGACAGGAGTACCAGCGTTATCAGCAAGATGACCAATCCGGTCGAGCGGGGTATGGCGCGTATGGGGAACAGGTGATTCAAGAGTCTCGACCTACATATGGAGGCGGGTACGAGCAAAAGACAGAAACGAGATTCGAAGGCCCGGATGGGGGATGGCAATCCGAGGTCCAACGCCAGGGGAAAGACAAGCACGGCAAATTCTACAAAGAGGAAGAACATCATGAGGGCCACGATGGGTATGATAAAGATTCCGACGACTCAGATGACGAGTACAAGAAGCACAAGAAAGACAAACACAATAAGAAGCACGGGAAACACCATTCCGGCTCCGGCTCCGAGGACGAGCAGCCTTACCGCGCCCCGCAACAGACCTACTCGGAGGAACAGAGCTACGGCGGACGACGCAACGAGCACAGCGAAGGCTATACCGCCCCTGTGGGAAGGCGCCAAGAGTACAACCAAGGCTACACCGCCCCACAAGCACAAGAATACAGCCGCTTCCAAGAACCCGCGCGTCCAGCTTACGAAACCCCTTCCTCCAGCGGCGGGGCGAGGTACGAGCCCGACCCAAGATTCGAGCCAGAGCGACGATTCGAACCCGAAACATCCATGCCCGGCGCTTTCGGTAGAGAAGGGTATGGTGAGCAGAGAGAGCAGTATGGTGAGATACAAGAATACGGCCGCGCAGAACCGGCGTATGCGCGCGAGGAACCCGCATATGGGAGAGAGAAATTTGGACGCGAGGAATCTGCTTACGAGAGGCGAGAAGAGGAGGAGGAGCCGGTGTATGAGGGTGAGGGGGAGGGGAGGGGGTATGGAGAGGAGGAGTATGGGGAGCGGAGGTATTAGGGGTTGTGGGAATGGGAGAGGCGGGGGGGGGTTAGAGGGCTAGCAGTTGAGAAGGGGGTAAGTTGAAGGGTTATAGAGGACTACTCGTAGGTAGAGCTTACGACATTTCTTTCAGCCAGCGCTTCTCTACGCAGTGAACGAATTCTTAAAAGATGACATGTAGGAGCTAACATTACTACAACAGCGAATGAGTAATGTAAATACAGATCATGCCCTGTATGTGCCCGCTACGTATAACGACAAGAGCTCTGAGCTCCGCAATGCTGCTAGACGGCTCCGCTCTTTATAACTCTGCGAAGATGGTTGTACTATATAATCACTCTTCCCCCGTTGGACCGACCGCGGCATCATCGCTGCCCCCTAACCCCTGCTTCAAGCCGCATCCATATGAGAAGGTCGCCCATGGACTCGAGCTTCCTCATCGGTTGGCAAGCATTACACCAAAAAGCGTAGCCTCGGCGCCGATATCGGGAGTAGCGGCGTCGTGGTCACGCAACGCCTTGGGCAACGAAGCTCCCAGGCACATCTGAACCCAATCACGGATTCTTCTCTGCAGCGAATGAATCCTAGTTCCCAGAACCAGCCTACCACGCTTTAACCTCCCCCGCCTTCGGCTTCTCCATTCGCACGATCTTATCGCAATTTAGCAAACACAACGGATCAAACGCCTGCTTCAGCTTCCTCATCGCATCGACAGTCGTCTCCCCCAGCTCATGCGCGAGATAGTCGCGCTTGATGAGGCCGACGCCGTGCTCGCCTGTGACTGTGCCTTCCATTTCGACGGCGCGCTTGACCATGCGGTGGACGACAGCTTCGGCGGTGGCGCGCTCGCGCTCGTTGAAGAGGATAATTGCTAGTGTGTGGGGTTAGTTGGGTTGGGTGGGAAGGAGAGGGGAGGACTTGCCGTGGAAGTTTCCGTCGCCAACGTGGCCGACCATGGCGGCTAGGAGACCGCTGCTGGCCATGTCTTCTTTTGTCTGCTCGATGATGTCGGGTAAGCGGCTGATGGGTACAGCCACGTCAGTCGTCCAGACGTGATCGCTTTCGTCTCTTCGTTTTGCCATGACGCTCCAGAGGGCTTCTTTCCTCGCGCTCCAGAGCTCCTGGGCTTCATTGGCGTTTTTGGCAAAGTCGAAGGATTTGCTGCCATTGGACTTGGCTAGTTTCTGCACGATGCCGATTTGCTCTTTTACTCCCGACGGCGTGCCTGTGAACTTAAAGAACAAAGTTGGCGCTTCCTTCCACGTGCGGCTTGTGGAGCCACTTTCGTTGATACAGCGCATTTGGACGTCGTCCAGAACCTCTATTGCAGCGATGGGAATTCCTTCGCCTACGACTTTTGCTACACACTCGGCTGCGTCTCGCACAGTAGAGAAGGAGGCTACAGCTACGCTCTCGCTCTTGGGTTTTGGAGTGACTTTGAGGGTCGCTTCTGTGATGAGGCCCAGGGTTCCTTCGCTGCCAATGAACATGCGCGTCAGATCGTAGCCTGCGCTGCTCTTGCGCGGTCTTTGCCGGGTTTTAATTATGGTACCGTCAGCCATTACGACAGTCAAGCTGAGCACCCAGTCTCTCATCGTGCCATAGCGGTAAGCATTTGTGCCAGAGCAGCCAGTGCCTACCATGCCGCCGATCTGAGCGCCAGGGCCGGGGTCGGGAGGGAAAAAGAGGCCGTCTTTGGCAAGTTCTTCGTTGAGGAGTTCCCAGCCTAACGCAGGTTGGACGATAACATCTAGATCGTCCTTGTGGAGTTGTAGGATTTTGTCCATTCGTCGGAAATCTATGCAAAAGCCGCCTCTTGTGGCAGAGAAATGCCCTTCAAGGCTTGTCCCTCCCGAGTAAGCTGTGATCGGAATCTTCCTCTCATGGCAGATTTTCACTATTTCGCTGACTTCTTCTGTGGTCGACGGAAACACAATGAGGAAGGGCTTCTCGTTATCCTTGGTAGTGTATGATGACCAATCGGAACCGGAATGATACTGGAGGTCACTCTCGTTTGTAGAAACATTCTCTTCGCCGACTAGAAGCACGACATCTGTCCACGCGGCTTGGATGTTCGAATTAGCGGTGTTGTGCGATGGGGGCTTTACACCTGCGAGAGGCGCTGTAGAGGCGGGAGCTGGAGGAGTAGGCTTCAAGGTTCCAAGGTAGTAGCATGAAAACGAAGAGAAAAGAATGACTGCCTGCGGTCAGCGATAATCTTCCCCCTTTGTAGGTAACGCTTGCCGAAAGTAAGAGCAGCATTGCGGCCTCCACTGCCTTCCGCACGTTCTTTAGCAAAACGACGTTGCTCCGCACGCTCACGTTGTAATCTCTGGAAAGTGCTCTCGAAAAGTTGACCTTGGAAATCCTTCTTATCCGCGCCACGGGGTTGAGAGCTGTGCATTGCTTGGCGGGAGGCGATGGGGACTTGTCGGAGGCATTGTTGGGGGATTGTTGTTCGCCGAAGGCTTCTCAGAAGAGCAACAGAAGGGCAAAGTTTGTTTCCAGGCATACTCGTTTTCTTGAGCCCTTGGGGGCTTCAAAACCAAGTGTTTACACGAAGTTTAGCCAAAAGTGGAGATGTCGAAGCCTGAAGGAGGAGAATTCTCTAGTTCCCGCGGTACGCTTCCGCCCTGCCGCGCAACTACCAAACGGTACATTGTACTGACTTTACTATTACAACTCTACAGTAGCGATAAAAACGTGAGAGATAAAACGATGAGATGAATGGTCTATACTATTATTCTTTCCCGTACTTTCATTTAGCCTGCCGTGACCTCGACGGCGCCGTCTTCCCCTTCCCGCTGCCCTCCGCGTCGTTTGCTCCCGGGCACGCCGGGTTCCCCTTTCGCTGCATTACACCACCTTTTTCTTGCGTCATTTCGTATTTTGGATTGATATCTTTATACTGACCATATCTCGCTATGCCCCACTATAAAGTAGAAACATCTTAAATAGCTGAGTAGCGAAGTGTGCGGGCGTTGTCCATGACACTGTTCGAGATTTCGCAGATGACAGAGACCCAAGAGGTCACCCCCTGAATCCTTGTCAAAATGTCATCAAGGCGGATCTGGTCTTCTTCTCTCAAAAAGCTCATCGCCAAACCGCAAACAGCCTGCTGGTGGCTGCGCGACAACAACGCCAACTCTGTATTCGTTTGAGGGCCCATTTCTCCAACGATGGCCAAGAAAATCTATTGTCATTACAAATGAAGCCAATTTCACAACTTGCGTGACCCAGGACGGCGGAGATCGTCGTTTCTGAGACTTCGATGGCATTAGAGTTCAGTATGGATATGGATATGGATATGGTCGAAGCTGAAGATCTGACATGGAAGTCCAGGGATTATTTCGTTAGCATGTTTATCGTGCAGGCGGCGATAGGTATGTAGAGAAAACTTGAGCAAGATGCAACGCTTGCTTTGTGGCTGAGTGTTAGTATATAGGACATGCTTTAAATATCACTTTGTTAGCAGGAGTCAGTGATATTCCCTCCAATACCGCATCTGGTGTTTCATTCGCGCTCGTCCGTTAGTGGATGACAAATTACACTATGAATCATACCTGATGCATTCGTTCTCTGGAGAGTGATTTGCACTATCCGACCCGACTCGTTGAGATCAGAGATTGGGGGCCGGAGTTTCGCATATGTATGACAAACCAAGACCCTCCAAAAGAATTATACATAACCCTAAGCCGTCTTTTGGAGAGAAGCATTTTTCATAAAGCTCATAACGTCGAACCTTGGGACTTTGTAGGATGGGTTTGCCATCTCAGATCTACTAAAGAGTTTCCAAGATGCGGTCTCGATCACTTGAAATTTCGGGGCAAGGTATCTTTGGAAATGATGCGCTTGGTATAATCTAAGATTCTGTAGAGAACTGGCGGCAGGAGGGAGCAGTGATGGGAAAGGTCTACCAAAACCCGCTTTACAACATTAGAGCAACAGGTGCCTCCAAAAATGACCAAGGCGGTTTTACTGATCGTGAGCCCTCTCTCGTTTCACCTTGCACAGTTAAGTCGGCTCGGACCAACACCTCAAGCCAAACATATCCGTTGAGTTTTGAGTCTGGGCTCTTCTTGGAGCAGCAGCCCTGAACCGCCGAGCATGGGTTTTCCGAGAGCGTTTGCTTGCTCCTAGAGTCGTTCGGTCTGCAGGTTCGAGGAAGGGAACATACTAGCGATTCGGAAGAAATTCTCTGAAAGGCATGGAAGGCCGCCATGCGTTCGCTGCTTAAAGATAGTTGCCATAGGATAATGTTCGATTAATTTGACCATGAGCTCACGACACTCATCTTGATTGGGTCCACTAGAGTTAAATCCATGGCCTTTTCTTTCATATTTCTCAACGACTGGCCTAAAAAGTGAAAGTTCTGGTCTTGAACATGAAAGCTGCCTTACAATACTGACAAGTATAGTCGCTGAATTCAAACGTTCAGGTTCAGCGACGCTTCGGGAACAATAAAAGTAAACTGGTAGTGCGGCTTTGACCAGCTTCAAACCTTTTCATTGCGTCTTCGATCACAAGAGATTTGTTGAATCACATTGGGTCAGCTACGTGACGAGCTTCGTATCTAGGCGTGAGATGAGATGTACTTACACAAGTGTGCTTTTCCCTGAGCCAACGTTACCGTGAAGCCACAGGAGGGAAGGAGTGCTTCCTTTGTGCCACCGCGCATAAATTGGATCCTTGAGATGCCATTTGCCCGTGCCAGAAAGGGCACGTTTGAATACTTGGTCATGGTGTTCGATGTAAGGTTGTGATGACACTCAGCGGAGAATCTCGTAGCGCTCAGTCTTGTCTAGATGATCTTCAATGGCATTCATCTAACGGCTCATGCGAAAGATCGGGCCATCGATGGTATCAAGAAGCCTCAGAAGTCCTGCGTATTTCTCATCTTGATTGATCGAGAGTGCCTCTAAAGCGTCGCTTATATTGTTGCGATTTTCTGCGTTCACAAGAGCAGCACACCAATCTACGTTTTGCTGCTCATCGATCATGCTCTGCGAGATTTCTGCGAACTCGTCTTGATTGACAATCACACTTTTTAATATACGCGTGACTGAGGTCTGCTCAAAAAGTCTTTTAGCCTTTGATAGGTATAATATCATCATGGCGTACAGTCGAATAAGGGCCTCCTCAAGCTCCTTTGAAGCCAATAATTTGCGATGCAGGTAGATGTTCTAGAAGATGTTGCAGCGATCAATCAAGCGAGCTATCATCTCAGCACCCTCAATCACAAAGCCAAACCTAACAATATCATTGACTACAATCTACAAGGTTTCAGCCTAGAACTCGATAACTTAATTGAAGGCAGCACAAACCTGCAAGATAAAACGGACCCCAGCCCAAAGCAGTGCAGTGTGGACAGGGTCATATTGAACTGCGTTGTCTCCAATCTGTTTAAAAAGGTCAATCCATACGACATTTTTGCTGAAGAGGTCTCTTAAAACGATCGTCTCGCCATTGCCACCAAGTCGAGTGAACTTCCATCTCTTCTTGATGCACTGATCCCTCGCTCTCTCGGTAAGTAGTTGGAGGTCGGATAAGATGTCCAATTTGTCGTGGCCGTCGAAATTCGAGTAATGCCGGCCACCTTCGTTCAATCTCTCCAACGCAGAAGCCCATAGGTCACTGTCTGGTTTCGTCATCACAACCACAAGGTAGCAAGTCACTCATCACCACAGATTGGGATTGAGGTTCTATCAGAAATCTGCCGGCTTAGTTTTATTAAGAGGTAGCAGTCGTGCACAGTTAATAACGTACGGTTGTACAAGAAGGCGGGATTCAGGATAGACACTTGGTCGCAAACCTATGGCTGGCCGTGTTCTCCAATACTCTGGCTTCGTTCCGAGGTAGGTAGAGTCTCAGCGTCCAACATCGAGGACTCCGATAACACGCCTCTTCCACTATTAGAACTTCTAGTTTAACATGCACGAATACAGGATTAAATGCACTACAACTTCGATATATAACGTCATTAATTGTTGATTGCTCGGTGTATCGATGGAGTAAGAATGGTGAGACGAGATAAAAATTAGTAAAGATGCAGAGCATTCTTAAGCACCGAACGGCATAGCGTAACCCGCTTTTGGTAGTGTAGTCTGCTGGGCACTTCGAGCATTCTTGCAACTGATGCAAGTGCAGCATCGTGATGATCGAGGACAAAAGATTATAAAATTGACAAAACGGTTGGCAAGTTCGAAGGTAAGCGTAGCACTCTAGCAACCTTACGAGTAGTAGAGCAAACCCAGTTTGAGGCTAAGTAGTCATGTGCGACTGGATACATCGCTGTTGACTACATAATATCTCGTTCTTGACACATTCGTGCTGAAATACCACGTTACCTTTTGATGAGTAGCATAGAACAAAGAAGCTCATGACCAGGAGCAAAAAACAGCGTCTTTAGTGCGAGAACTACTTGTCCATATTCAACGTTAAGATCAATAATAAATTTAGCGTCTTCCTGATATCTCTAATGCTCTTGTGTTACTTAGTCTAAGCTGTCCGCTTTAGTATTCTTTCTAGGGGAGCAGCTACGAGAGTGGGACCGCAGCATTTCGAACTTATACTGTGTCTTACGGATTTCCTACCAGTATGGACAAAGAGCACTATTCATCCAAGCCTATATTTTATGGCTATCCGGAGGCAAGGGAGGCCTTGAGCCCTTTCACTCATACCCCAGGCTCAAATCCTATGGTGCGTGGAATACCATTAGCAATTGCAGGTTATGCGTGCGTAATCGCTATTCCGAATATAACACTCTGCTGATCTAGACTCAGCGCCGCAACATTTAATTTCGTTTCAAGCTTTCTCTGGGGAAATGCTGGATTCGACAAGCTTCGAGGAATACAAGAGCTCGATAATTATGAGCCGCGCTACGATCCAACTGTCATTCCTGTCTCACTACGCGCTGAGGGAAACCTTGATTTTCAAAGTCTTGGTAGCTCTATGCAGCAATCAGATAGCGAACTCGCCAATGGTCAATACAGCATTGCCAATTATTTTTCTGCATACAAACAAGGCACACTTACGCCGACAGCTGTTGCGAAAGCTCTGTTGAATCTAGTTCAAGCTTCCCAGCACAAGGCTGCATTTTTGGAGATCAAGCCATCGAAGGTTATTGGAGCAGCTGAAAAGTCAACAAAGCGATATAGAGAAGGCAAAGCTCTGGGTCCTCTTGATGGTGTAATTGTTGCTGTGAAGGACGAGGTAGATCTCGACGGCTATGGAAAGTCCTTGGGTTCTTGCAACGATTTTACTAGGCGAGCTGGAGGTACGAGCTGGTGTGTAAAGAAGTGGGAGGAAGCCGGGGCGGTAGTTATAGGAAAACTGAATATGCATGAGCTTGGGTTGGGTATGATCAAGATACCAAATTAAAGCTCCAACGAGATCTAATAAAATATAGACACTACCAATAACAACCCAACCAAAGGCACCCCACTCAATCCTCATAACCCCCACTACTATACAGGTGGGTCGTCGGGAGGTTCAGCTTACGTCGTTAGCGCAGGCCTCGTACCAGTCGCTCTGGGCGCTGATGGTGGCGGCTCGATTCGAATTCCTTCAACCTTCTGCGGTTTATATGGGCTTAAACCGAGTCATGGTCGCATCTCAGGCTCACCTACTCTTAGTTTGGCGGCTTCGAATGGAGTCCTTGGCCCAATGGCTTCGAACATGGCTGATCTGGAGATCGCCTATAGAATCATGGCCATACCTGATCCCAGTAATGCTTCATCGGCCCTATTTCCCCCTGCGATTCCTCGGTCTGTTGCCCCATCTCATCCGCAAGTTCTCGGCATATACAAGCCCTGGTTCGATAGTGCAGACCCTTCTGTGCTCAATGCCTGCCATGATGCACTTTCTTACTACAAATCTATTGGCTATAACCTTGTGGACATCACCATCCCCTACCTCGCCGAAGGCCAACTTGCACACGCTTTAACCATTCTCTCCGAGATCAGCACCGGCATCCTTGACTTGACAGGTCTTACTGCGGCCAACAAGATCCTCCTTGCTGTCGGCAAGCAGAGCCCCGCCTCAGACTTTCTCCTAGCACAGAAGCTACGCAATCTTTTGATGCAGCATCTCGCATTTCTCTTTCAAAGTCATCCTGGCCTGCTTATCGTCACGCCCACAACCCCAATTGCAGGATGGCACATTTCGGGCGGCTCTGCGGATCTGAAACACGGCGTGAGCGACGCAAACATGAGCGTCAGAAATATGGAGTACGTATGGCTTGCAAACTTTACTGGATGCCCGGCGCTCAGCGTTCCAGTTGGACGAGTGCCGGCAAAGGAAGGAGAGGGAAGAATTCCGGTGGGGCTGATGGCTATGGCGGAATGGGGAGCGGAGGACGATTTGATCGAATGGGGCAAGGCTGGAGAGCAGTGGGCTTGGGAGGATGAGACAAGAATGGGCAGGGCGGAGGGATGGGTTGATGTGCTGGAGGCGGCGAAGGCTGTGGAAAAGGCTGTGGAAAGCAAGTTATAAGAGGTCAGTGGTTCATGCTACGCTGGCTTGTCAGAAATAGTGGATAGGTTTTAGATGTGCAGTTCCCTCTGTAATGATGATATGACAGTTAGGATGTATTGACCCTGTGTAGAGACTTCTAGCCCTGGTCCGAAGCAGCCGCTGAATATAAGTACATTACACTCCGATGCGTATGCGAAATCCGGCGGCTACGAAAGTTACAGCTTTCGGACCGCATCGAAGAACATCCGCTCACGTTGTCTCCTAGACGTGCACAGGGTCTCATAACGTAGTGCAAGCCCTATCTATGATTTGATCATGCCCATAGTACAGTTCTACGCTCGAGGCAACATCTATATTTGAACATGTATCAAAGTCTTCTGGTATCTTCAAAGTTGTTAGGTTGAAGATATGCTTTTCAAGTATTTCTGAGTAGATTATCTCGCCAAAGCACAGCTGTCTATTCACGTTCAGTTTAAATACAATACTTGCAGTCGCCACTTCGAAGTCAATGGCTGGGCGGAAGGTCATCTTCCGGAGGTGGAGGTTTGGGAAGCGCAGGCTTTCAGCTAGGGCGGGTCTCCGCCTAGGATTGGCGGAAGGCGGGTAAGACTATCATATGGGCGTAACGACCCCGCTCTACAACAAGCTACAGTAGGTAAGCACGTGCTACCGCTGCCGCTCATTGCTTGATTCAGTTTACTACCTACGTAGTACATCATTTGCCTTTTTTCTCCCTGCCTTGATACATCGCTTGAGGCTGAACGGCTTCAGTCTCTGGGCAGGTCTTCTACTGTTTTGACTGATCATCAAACTTCATCATGATTGCAGGACTCAGAGTGCTCAGCTTACATTCACAGCATAGGCGCATTGATCGAAAAGTGACTGCATACAGAAGCAGGAAGGTTTGACAGTCCGGTAACATACGATCGTCGGCCTTTCAACCATCGCTGCCAGGATGTATCTTTCGGGGCTTTCTCCTGATGTCTTTCTAGAAGTCATCGAGCTTATGGATGTCCCGACACTCCTGAACCTCCGTCTTGTCAATAAAGCGACCTGTCAGCTAATCGACTCATACGAAACATCGCTTAGCAACGCCATTGCCAAGAACTACCAGTGGATCGTGGCCTTCGATTATGACCCTCCAGACACCCGAATCAGCACTATGAAGCAGCTGCATCAGTTTGCTCGCCTGGAGCTCATCCGCGAAGTGGCTCTACATGAACAAGCGCGGCCAATGACATCTATGTGCACCAATACATATCCACTAGCCCTTAGCGACGAGTTGACCAGACGGCTAAAGCAGGGTCTTGCCATCTATCAGCGGTTCCTCGAAATCACAAAGGCTGCGCAAGCTGCAGAGGTACAGCAGAGAAAGTCGACACCATTGGGATGGCTATCCTTGCCACTGAATACTCCCATCATTGTTGAAATCAGCCACAGAGACTATGTAAAGGGTCTCTCGTCGGCAGATGTTTTCAACTACGTGCTGTTGTTCTACTTTGTGGACAGATTTTCGTTCCCCGCACTGCCTTGCGTGACGCGCCACAAAGGCACTCAAATCCCATCTCCTGCATACTCAAGCCCGCCTGACGACAACGGTTCCGATGCGTCGGGTATCTCGGAGCCTGCACCTATGCCTGGGAAGCGAAGTTCAAACTCGCCAATTGGCCGGATTGGGGCTGTACCAAACAAAATCGCGCGTTTTCTGTCGACTCCCCTACACGTTGACCATTACAAGTCAAGGTCCAATATACGCCAGCGGTCGATACTCTATACCGAAGATCTATCGACTCAACGAATGGGCGCGTTATCAAAACAACGAGGGTGCAAGGCGGCAGGATGTAGCGTTAAGGGCCCACTGTTGATATATTCCAAGATACGTACCCTGCGTATGGATGAGCTTCACAAACCAAAGGAATTTCTTCAAGAGACTGTAGGATTCACGAGGAAGCTATTGGCAATGACGGAAAGGGAATAAGCGGCGGCTTCGGAAACGTGTGCAGTCGATTATCGAGAACACAATCGAACGAAAAGGGCCGCGTTCAATTCTGTACAAACCACTAGGCACTGTCCTAGGAATCTGAATAAGCTCATTTCTCGACCACCAATTTGCCGTTCCTATCTCGACAGAACTACGACTATTCTCCCACCTGTGCAGGCATGAAAACCAAACGGCTAGACGGAAGTGCGCACCACGCAGAAGACGGCAGAGCTTGAAACTGAGCCGGAAGTATATCACAGAAGTCGTTTGTCGTAAACTCGGTGGACATATAAGAGGTGCTTGCTGGGATGTACGTGAAATCGAACCCTCCAGAAACAACAATGTAGCTATACGTACTGATACTCCTCATAGATCAGAAGCTATGGCAAAGGACAACGATCTGTGGATAGTTCAGCAGCGAGAAAGGATAGCTATTTCGATTTCTTATGATCAAAAGGCCATCGGACCATAGGGATGACTGAAAGACCGGCATGGAAGACACCGTCTCAACTCTGATTTGAACCTGTAAAACATACTCAGTCCGATCTCATCATGAAGGGAAAATAAAACTACCTCCACATCGCGGCAAGAACCTCCATAGCTAATTGATAACGACTAGCAAAAGCATGCTCCAGATAGGTGTACTGTAGCTCTGCCCCTTTTTCTCTTTGGAAAAAACATCGAGGAGAACGAACAGGTCAGATCTACATCCCTAAACTGCGAATTCCTACCTATGACTCTTTGAACACTAACCCAACCGCTCAAAACGAACCTCTTAACTCCCATCTTAAACAACCACAATATGTAGAAGAAGAAGAAAAATCCCCATTAATGACACGATCCTCCTTTTCATTCCTCTGCCCTCTCTCTCGCAGCTACTTTATTCCCTTTTTTCATCTGCACATCCATCCCACCCTACCCAAACACCATCCCTCCATCCTTCAATCTCCATCCCCACCACCAAACCAACCAAATCAAACACACACAAAAAAAACCCTGACACCCAAAACCCCTACATCTCACCCCCACTACCTTACATTCTCCCTCATCACCCTACCTACCCACCAACCACCCAACCAACCAACCAACCATCCAACCAACCAACCCACCCATCCCCCAAACCCCCCAAATACACACTCACACTCCTTCCTCGTAGCAAACAAAGAACCTTAATTTATTGAAAAAAAAAGCGATAGCGCTGATGTGTCAAGGCTCTTCTTGACTGGACTGGTGGGTGGGTGGGGGTCTTTTTCTGGGAAAGAAGAGTGGTGGTGGTGCGCAGGATGAGTTTTTCGCTTTTGGGAATTGGGGTCGATTGTGGGTAGGTACTGTGGCTTACGGGGAGGGAGCCGGGGGGGGAAGGGGGGGAGTGGAGGGAGGGGGGGAGTGGAGATGTGGGATGGGGGATGGGGGATGGGAGATGGGAGATGGGAGATGGGAGATGGGATGGGAGGTGGGAGATGGGAGATGGGGGATGGGGGATGGGAGATGGGGGATGGGGGATGGGGGATGGGAGATGGGGGATGGGAGATGGGAATTGCGGGAGGAGAATGGGGGAGATGATAGTCCATCCTGTTTTTCTTTCTTTTCACTTCTATCGAGTCATCACCACGTGTCCAAGATTTTTCAATTTCCAATCGTTCAGGTATCCATTTCATCCCTAAACCTTCAAACCGTAATTGACACCCCATTCCCTTGTCCATGCACTCTCCGCCATTCCTCTACGCCCACTCCATCACCCAATCTTTCGCCCACGCCCCTCCAGCCGTAGCATTCTTCAGGCCCACCACACTCAGCACCTGGCTCGTGCTATTATAGCTGACGCAACTACTCGGTACGCCCACGCCATTCAGCGTCACATTCGTCACGCTCTGCTGCACACCCATCACCGTGATGTTGGCAAGCGGGTTAGTGTCCATATACGTTCCCCGCGCAGAGGCGTGCAAAGCGTTGGCCGAGGCCGTGAACTCGACATAAAGGGTCGCGTTCTGAACTAGAGATTCGCCGTCGTCAATGTACAGACTTCCGCTCGCAGTACTCTCGGTGCCCAAAGCAACAAGTAAACCCCACGGATTCTTGCGGGCGTCGCGGGTGACGAGTGCGGGTTCCTGGGTCGGCAGGACGTGCCCGCCGCGGATGTAGACGGGGATGTGACCGACTGGGGCGGGGATGGTCATGTTCTGACCTGCCGAAGCGTTGACGGGAGATTGCGTGTACCAGTCATAGTAGACGGCGCCCTTGCCTGCGCCGGGGAAGACGCCGTCCACGCTCGTAGCGCCCTGGTCCAGCACCGGCGTGACCAGGATGGCTGGACCGAGGAAGAATTGCCTGTCTGCTGCAGCCAAGGAGGGGTTGTCGGGGAACTCCCACGCTAGAGCGCGCATAACAGTGCTGCCAGTGTTGTGGGCGAGGTAGAAGAGGGTGTACATATAGGGTAGGAGCTGGTAGCGGATATTCATTGCCGTTTTTGAGGCATCAATAACCGAAGACCATTGATAGGCTTCCTGAGATATGGCACCAATCACGTTATGATTGCGGTAGAACGGAAAGAACGCAGATAGTTGCATCCATCTACCACAGAGCTCTTCGTCCGTGTTTCCGTTGAAGCCGCAAGTATCGACACCGAACATGGGGATGCCGAAGAGGGAGAATTGAAGGGCTTGCGGGATGGAGAAGAACATGTATGCCCAGAGCGAAGCATTATCTCCGCCCCAGTGGCCCGCGAACATACCGCTCCCTAGGAACGTAGAACGCCCAATGATAAATGGACGCTTTCCAGGGATAGCGCGGAGAAGAGCTTGATAGGTGGCATTTAAGATTTGATGGCCAAAGAGGTTGTGCACGTCGTATTCTTGGGTTCCGTCTGCGTGAGTGGCGTTAGGAGAGACGGCATGGACTGCAAGGTCGCCCTGGACGTTGTTGATTACATATGGCGGGTGATTTACGTCCCGAACACCAGGCGTTGGTGTCGTGCGCAGATAGCTGGGAGACGCGGTAGACGAAGAAGCAGAAGTGGAACTGGCTGCTGCGATTGACGAAGCAGTGGCATCCGCAGCATACTCCGTGGCATTGGTCTTATTAAAACCCTCTGGGTACCCATACACATGTGCTCCGAGAGGGAAGCCTGGAAGCACGGGGTTCATAGTAATATTGTTCGACCCACAGGACCCAACACAGAAGGAGGAAACTTCAGACATGTCGATCCAAGCTCCATCAAAAGCGAGCTTGTTGTGCCATGTCGCCATCTCGTCGATCCACCACTCTCCAGCACCAGCGCTGAGCCAATCTGGGAATGCAGTATATCCAGGCCATACCTCACCAATATATTGGCTGCCATCAGGATTAGTCATGAACGCTCTTGAAGCGTTCCCGCGGTTGTATGTCGCATACCTATAGACATGTAAGCTTTCGAACATTAGACTCTCGGATATAGAGGCATACGCATCACTGGCATTATTAGGGTTCGGGACATAGATAGCTGAGTCAATGATCGGAACGTAATGACGGCCAGATGCATGCAGAGAGTTCAAAAACCGCTCGCCAACCGAATAATTGAATCTAATCGCATCGTTATCGAAATCCCGGTACTGGTTCATGTAGTCGATATCGGTCCTGCTTCTGTGTGAGCTTCCATGCACAAAAAGCGGCTCTCCTGTCATACCATATGGTCTCCAACGGAATGCCAAATTTCTCATAATTGTTGACTACGTCCTGTACAACAGACCAATTCTGGTAACCCCATCGGCATTGATGGAAGCCAAATGTAAAGTATTGCTGCATTGCAGGCAGACCAATACTACTCTTTTGGAAAGACGACGTGATCTCCGGCTGTGTCGGTCCAGCATAAAAGTACAGGTCTATGCTTCCTCCAATCGCACGCCATGTGATGTTGGTAGGACGTAGCAATATCTCCTGGCCATGGGCGTTCCGGTTGTATACTCCATGCGAGTATGAAACATAATCATTTGTGGCATTCGTGCTGTTGCTGGTTACGAGGGTGAGGTTACCTGTGGAATCTTTTTCGTAGTATCTTGTATCGAGGTAGAAAGGTTCCGAACCGTATATGTTGCTATAAGATAGTCAGACAGAGCTTCTGCAGAGGAGGAAGACGGACTAATCAATTGGATCTCCGACATCTGCAGCATAGATTGTCTTGGTAAAATTATTACCTAACCTTAAGCCGTGAATTGTCTCGCCCAAGCCATACAGATTGTAGTTCTCAGGTAAAGAGCTGGCAAATTCCACGAACTGGTTCTCGAATATCAATTTCGTGCCAACAGTAGAAAATAAAGTATCACCATTCGATAGCCTGTAGACAGAGAATGAGAAACTAGGGTCATTGCTCCATACGAATTGAAGATCATTGGTCAAGGCCGTGCTATTGGCGTCAGCGTCTATTGTGGGTTGATAAATCAGATTATTTGGCAGTAAATAGTGAGAGGAATTAGACGCATCGATGACGGCGGGAACAATTCTCACAGAAAGGCGATCTGCAGACTGGTATTGAACGGTTAGATTTAGCTTTTCGATATCTGTTCCGTACACATTGCACGCTTTGCCGGCTAGTGCCAAGGTCGCAGTGAGTCCATATGGCGTCCGAACCACGTTCGAAGCAGCGTATCCCGGGCATACGGACTGGGCATCGACTGCTTCAGGATCGAGTATGTTGGGGACCAATGTGGCGCCAACGGAAGCTGATGGTGGTACAGTGAATAACGGTCTGAACGATGTGGTAGTGCCATTGACTGCTACAGCTGCAGGTGAAGTCATGGATGCTCCAGACGCTGCGGAAGTAGCTCCAGCTCCATCGCTACCTGTCGTTGTAGCAAGACCCGCGGTTTGGCCATAAGTTATCTTGCTCAGCTGAAGTGTGAGGAAGATGAAGGCATTGACAATGGACAACGGCGAAGTAAACATGACTGCTCCTTGCACAGGGCGTAGCTTCAGCCAGCGCAGCGAATATGCGAGAACGAAAAGAACGTAGAGGCAGCCAATGGCTGGGGTAATCTGAAAAGCTCTGATAGTATTTGAGGCGGATGAGGAGCAGAGAAAGACATACTCGAGGCCCCGCAACGCGGTCTCCATTATGTACTTTCTCTTGCTCCTCGAGCTATGACGAAGTTGAGCCCACTGCATTGGTAGTTCAAGCAATGGAAGGTGGCAGTAACACCGATTGGGAAAGACGGGCGGCGGGTTCTCGCAAAAGGTGATGAACCGGTCAAAGTTTCAAGGAACAACAGTAGCAAGCTCCCTTGCATCGTGGCACTCAGATGCCTACGGAGAGCAAGGTATCAATCGGCGAATCTTGCCTCAATCCCATCACACAGACACTGTCGATTGCTATGAGTCTCTATAGACCTACCTTCAAGACCGTCGACTCACCACATCATGCGGAGGTACTGTGTGCAGTTGGCCACTCATGGAAGATGCCGCAGATTGTGGGGGGCAGACGCGATCAGGCCGTTGCTGGTCAAGTAGAGAGTACCCCGCGCTGAGAGAGAGGTGCGTACGACCTTCGATTCGCTGACGGACTTGCGGGGTGCAGACGAGGATGGCGGACGTTTATTCGGTTCTCTCGGTCTCTCCCCCGCATCTCCCGCGAGGTCACGTGTGAAGCTTCATTAACGGGCAACAACGAAAACAATCATGCTTCGCACCCCCCACACATAGGTAGGATTGAAAGACCGGGGAGCTCAACTGTGTTGTAGGCTCGTCCGCCAAAGCTATTCTCCTAATTCTAAAGACCCCAGTGGTATCTATCACAAGGACCGCAACAACTACCTGTACGTGAAACCACCATTACCATGCTTACGCTCAGCGCCATTGCCGAGATCTCGTTGCAAGACCGAGAGATGCTCCTTCTAGTCTCTCTGCTCGCATCAATAGGAGCAAGACGCCCCCAGAAAGTAAGCCCCTATCGAGCTCAAACAACGGCCAGCGCCGGGAATGTACAATAGAAACCGATCATGCTATCCAGAAATGAAAGAAAAGGAGCTAAATGCTGTTGGTGGATGCTGTGAAAAAGTATGATGGAGATTCCAAGCGATGAGGTCGTACGAGTTGGACAACCAAGGTAACGTTTTAAACACGTTCATCTCCAGCCCTTGCCTTCCCTCTTCTTCTGAAAAAGTCCATTACTCTCTTGGCCGCCCCCGAGCTTCCGGCATGATGGCCCCCGCCTTGCCCCTGCTCGTAAGCGTCTGCAAATCTCCTGTTATCCTTTTGCAAAACCCCGGCTCCCCGCCCACTCCGGCTTTGTTGTATCGATGGGCGAGGTTCGTCATCGTATTCACCGAAGCCATGAGGATAGGGAGCACGTTGCTGACTTATACCAAGCGAAACTTCAGATTCCGTTGGGGTGCCAGATTCACCAAGAAGGTATGATTGCCCTGCAGGTACCTGAATCGGAGCGTAAGGATCCTGCTGGGAAACGTACTGCGGACTTCCGTAACTGGTTTGCTGGGTTGGAGGTGCACTGCGTGACGGCGCATTGCTCCTTCTCGCTTGTTGTGTGGAGCTTTCTCGAGCGCGCTCTCTTTGCACATCATACCCATCGTATCCTGCGGGCAGACTCTCCTCCTTCCTAGGGTTATTGGACTGGCTCTGGCCTCTACCATATGCCATAGTAGACGGGCGAGGTTGACCTCGGCTAGTCGGAGGTTGTTGATGAACAGCTGAAGGCCGACGCTCAGATACCGGCAATATGTTTTCTGTTGACTGATCTTTTGCACTTCCTGTAAAGCTTTTGAAGGAGAACGAGGCAGGTAGAAGAGAAAATCTTCTGGGTTTTTCTTGTTTCCCAGAGTCTCCAGTTTTTCGTAGATCACTGTTCTTCCGTCCAAATCCGAATGAGCTAGAGCGGCGAGAGTCCGTAGACTGACGGGGACTGTCAGAGGCGATAGGAGCCTTCATGCTTGTTGGCGGGTATTTCTTCTCTTGCTGCGGTTTAATCTGCTCTTGAGGAGGTTGTGATCGACTGCCAAAGAACGATCCAGATCTGCTGAAGACACTGCCTAGCGTGTTCGAACGCTTGTGACCCCGCGATTGGTCTTGCCGTGATGTAAGAGGGACTGGCTGCCCGTACTGCTGAGTACTCGGACGTCCCATAGATCCTTCTTGAAAGTAATACTCGGTCTGAGGAATGGGCCCCGAAATGTTATATTGTTTGCCATTCTTGGGCTGTGCAAGCCGTCCTTGTGCATTTGTAGCAGCTACTGTTGGAGCAAGAGGCTGGCTGTAAGAGTTGCCACGAGATGGTAGCCTACCAGCCGAAGACATTGAACCCCCAGTAGTAGGCCTTGCTACAGTTGATGTGGAAAGAGGACCGGAAAAACCGAGATAATCTGATGTCGACCGAGGGACGTCTTTCGCCGGCCGGGTGGGCGGCGCCATTACTTGTTGTGGGCCGCTTGGTCGTTGTTGAGTTTTGGTGGAGCCTGAGAACCCGGGGTGGTATGGCAGCGAATAGTCGGCAATGGATGGCTCTTGCGGCAGAGGCTTCGACATTGCAGCGGCTGCACTGGCCTGGCGAACACCCTCGGGACCTTCACTGCCAGCTCTCGCGCGGGTCTTTGATGAGCTAGGTGCAGCAGCTGAAGTCGATCCAACCGTAGCTGGCGACTGTATTGATGGAGTTCCCTCCCCTCTTACTGTCTGAGATTGAGGCGCAACATATTCGACCTGCACAGTCCTCCGCTTGTCTCTCGATGGCTTTGTCCTGTCTACGGACTGCTCAGGGTCTAACTTCCCCTGATGGCTCAATCCGCCGACAGGAGACATATTCGACGGCTGTGTTTTTGTCGGCTCTCTTACCGAAGCACTGCGGGCTAGCAAAGGAGCATCTTGTTGATCTGTTGATGTTAGGTCAGCTTGATATGTACAAGAAATGCAGGATATAATATTTGCTAGATGAGGTGGAATAAATGATGATCGCCGGATAGACGCCCTACCTGATGTGATCGTGGCGTTCGCAATTTCGCCAACAGTCGTCGTACTGCTTGTGACGTGTGAGACAACATGAGCGTATTCGCTCAACCAGCTGTGCCTTGCAACCTCGAAAAGGTCTGCTCGCTTTCTTGGATCCGGAACCAGGATCCTTCTCAGTAAGTCACGGGCATGTGGAGTGACATACTCCGGGAACGTTAGGGGAGTGGATACAATGTATTTGTAGAGCAAGTTGATGTTATCGCCTTCTGGATTGGCAGGGTCGTCGTCAAAGGGGAGATATCCAGCCAGCATAGCATACTATAGATTTATTAGAAATCAGGAACAACATGGCCGGCAAAAACTTACCAAGATGACTCCACAGCTCCAGACATCCACTTTCCGTCCTGTGTATAACGAATCAGTCACCACAAGCTCGGGAGCAGCGTAGCACGGGCTTCCACAGCTCGTCTGCATTAGATCGCCTTTTCGGCTTCCGTTGACTATCCGTTCCAGATCGTTTCTCTTGACGAAGTCACGATTCGTCAAATTATACTCAATTTCATCACTCAGTTCATCCCGAGGATTGAACGTATTAGCGAAGCCAAAATCTGTAATGATTATGTTCCGATTCCGGTCCAGTAAGAGATTTTCCAGCTTCAGATCCCGATGTACAATCCCTTTCTTGTGCAGATAACCAACTCCAGACACCAATTGTGCAAAAAGTTTACGAGCGGCATGATCTTTGAGGTAACGGTGTGTCAAAATGTAGTCGAACAATTCACCACCAGATGCATACTCGAGGATGATGCCGATGTATTTATCAGTTTCAACCATCTCGTGTAGACGAACAATGTTTGGATGGGATAGTTCTCGCAATATGGATATCTCGCGGTAGATCTTGGGAAGCCGACTGGGGTTCGTTCCAAGACTCTCGCGCCGAATGAGCTTGATAGCTACCTGGACGCTTCCATCCTTCTTCCAGCCCAACTTAACTTTGCCGAACTCGCCCTCTCCCAAAGTCTGTCCAAGTACGTATTCGCCGAATTTTGTATCTTTCCTTCGTGCTGCACTTGTAGAATAGTCTTGTCGACGCTGTCCAGCCCCTCTGCCTCCATCCTCGACCTTTTCACTCGCTACCCGCCCCAGGTCAGGTACGGCCTCCGCTTGCCGCTCCTGCTCACGCTCAATATCAATCTGCGGGTCTGTAACTACGACACGGTTGATAATTGGGCTTGCTTCTTTCGGAGGCCTGGCAGGTGGTGTCGCAACAGCTACGCTCGAAGCGGACCGACTTTGGACGGCAGAAGGCGATTGGTGCGCACCGGCTTCTCGAGTACTTATTGCTCGCTGTGGCCCCTCGGGGGATGCTGGGCCCCTCCGTCTTGACCGAGCTCCAGCTACCGCTCCGGAGGCTGCATCAGGTGCTGCTTCGCGCTCGTTCCCAGCAACACGACTCTCAGGATATAAGGTTTCTCTATCTTCAAGGTTTCGTCCACCACTTGTATTGGCAGTACGGGAAGACGAAGGACGGTCGTCGACTGCTCTATTCACGGATCTATAGGGAACAGTTCTTTCGCCTAAGGATGGGTTGGATGACAGGTTCGCGCCATGGCCTCTTTGGTTTGAAGAAGTTCTTGGTGGAGGTTCAAACGGTGGACTCCTTTGCTGCTGTTGCTGCCCTCGTCCCTCTCTTCGTGATTGCTGGTATGGAGATGAGGCCACGGTGGAGGATGACAATGGAGTAGATTGATTGGCCATCGAGCTGTCGGGAGCGCGAGGTGTATCTGGAGCCGAGAGATGAGCGCTAGGTGGTGACTGGTACTGTGCCAGTGGCGCGTTTTCAGAGTTGCCTAATTGGGGTGCATTATCGCTAGGTCTTCTTGATGGCCGTTTTGAAGAATGTGGTGAACTCCCTGACCGCGTACTCGATTGTGCGCGTGGTGTCTCCCCGGATTGAGGAGATTGCTGCAAGTATTGGCGCCGCGACGCTGGTGATGGATCAATTGTGTATGCGCCTGGTGGGCCCGGTGCCTGTGTTTGTGTGGAAGCTACTTGCATCGTAGGCTTACCAGAGCTCACTTGAACAGCGCTCTTGGCCACGTTTCTCTTATTTGCAGCTGGCGTAGAGCACTGCACAGCCAAGTTTAGGTATTGTTGCTATTGCCTCGTGCGAAAAGCCCACCCTGAGGCTGCGTGCCACAGTATATTCTGCAGAGAAGTGAAATGATGGACTGCTGGTATTCAACAGCACTCTTCGGAAAGCCCCCCACACTCTCTCCAACCTCAGTGTAGACGCTCTAAATTCCTCAGACGATTCACCTGGCCCGTTGTACGTTGTAGAATAATGTGATGCTCGATAGCTTGCCGGAGGTACGATAGGTTGATGGGAATGGGCGGGGTTGCAGTGTAGTAAACTCAAACACGCTTGGGTTTGCTCGTGAAGAATTGAAGGTCGCAGGATACTTTTATCATTGCGCTGATGCTAGACAGGATGAGCCCTGGAAAAAGCTGTTCACTGGCTGGGGGTTATTTTGTTTTTCTGGGAGTACATGGGTACAACAAACCTTGTAGAGTGACACAAGAAGTCCTTTCCAAATATTAAAAATGGCTGTGAAGAAGAGCGACCCGAGTGAACAGCCACCGTATCAACAGAGACCCAAAGAAGGAGCGTGACAAAGGAACGACTACGACAATTCGGGAATGATGCTAGCCGGCTATCATTAGAGAAGATTGACGCCGTGAGAGGGCCCCGAGAAGCCGATTGAGCGGCCTGGCCTGAGGGGAGGAGGGGTGAGGGTTGACGTTGAGCTTCGGTAGTGGTGGTAGTGGTGGTGGTGGTGGTGATTGTTGTTCTTGAAAGTACTACGGTAGCTCGACAAAGGGCCAATTTCCCGGTCGTTTAAGGACAGGGAAGGCGCGTTTGCGCAAAAGGGGGCTTTTATTGATTGCACATCTGACATTTGAATAGATAAGGTATCTTGTCAACGTTTAATGTGTCCTCTTTCGAATGGTGTTCCTGCTATGTATGAGATGGCATTGAAAGAGTCTGGGGTTATCTTTGGGGTTTGCCTTTTCAACATGCTCAATCCCCACAGGGCGGCTACTAACTACCACCTAAAGTATTCCGTAAGGTAAGGTACTGTAAGTAGTCATGGCTATCGCGTCGCCAGTTCATCCTCCATCGTCCAGTGGCTCTAATGCTTCCCTGCCTATGCGCTGCTTGGTTTCGCATCATCAAGCGCGCAGTTGTTCGGTCTTCTCTTTTTCTTCATGGACTCTTCTACCTCGGTGTTGCATATCTATGAATAGTGTACTCGAGTCTCCTTTGTTTCAGACGTTTCTATAGATTTACTGGAGCATGTCTAAACTACGCTCAGGTTGTGATGTCAAGCATGCATGCTTTCTCCTTCTCACTTATTATACACTTATTCGCATAGCAAAAGCATAACGGCAACCCCCATGTTTGGTTCGTAGATAGAGCGTAGCCTTGGGAACAGAATCGTCCCTGCACGACACCGCGCCAAAAGTCATCCTCAGAAACACATGCTCAATGGTGTTTTCATGCTGGTAAGTAGTGTGTACTCCTGCTACGTACTACTGTGCCTCCTTGCATGCCTTATCTGCGGACTGCCGCCACAATAATACTGTCAAGTTTCCGTGTTTCAAGTATACAGAAACGCTGCCGAATAAGAAATGTCGTGCATGCAGCGCAAATTGAGAGAAGAGTGTATCAAGTGAAAGCATGCCTCCATCACGGAACCTCTCATGCCAGTAACCACTAGCTATCTAAGAATTGCAAATCGCTCAACGCCAGCCCATCTTCTTTTCGAAATCACCGCTTTGAGTCGTGACCTTGGAGTCCCTGTGTACCGAGAGGCTCTCCGAGTCCGCTGCTATAAGCCGGAGGTGCAGAGTTGCCGAACCCAACTTCACCGACGCCAGGTGCGTTAACACCAGGCTGACCCGTACCGGGAAGCTTCTGATTCGCAACTCCAGCTTTGGGGTCGCCGCGCATTGCTTCAGGAGGCACAACGCCACCGTCTCCACCACCGACGACCAAGTCGCCTCCACCGGGAGCTTTGCCAACAACCTGAAAAGACAGAATTAGCCTCTTGCATCTCGAACCTGCAGAAGGAAAAGATGACACATACCATTCCCTTGGCGACTGATTTGATTACTGCTCGGCGTGACACTCCAGCTGCATCGACGTAGACGAGGCCGACATTCCTAACGCCTCCAGCTAAACCACCCGCAACTTGTCGCGCTTCTTCTCCGTACCGGTACCCGACAACGGTAGTTGCTGCGGTTGATCCAGATGCTAACAGATTGCGTGAAGCTTGATCGACGCCATCCGCAACAGTGGAAAAAGCCATCATGGCTTTGTTCATGAGACCCGGCTTGTAGTCATCAATTGGGCGGCCGTGCTTGTCAAATCCACCTTTGGCTTTCTTCTGTTGCTCGCCACGACGTGTCATGGCTGCTCCGACATTCTGTGCATGTCTATTGATTTGGCCAATCGTCTTGGCAGAGAGCCCGACAGCACCCTCGGTGAGATTGTTGAGCTTCCTAACCCTCGCTTGTGTAGTCGGTGTAAACGTCATTGGCTTAGGGGCCGGCTTCGTCTTCTTGGTAAAGGCATCGGCTCCTGAGTTGATTGCGTTCGCCAAGTATCCGCTACTTGTAACGATAAGTCGAGATGCCACCGCGGCATTCTGTACTAGGGTTGAGTCCTTGTAAGCGGGATGCTTGGACATCCTAAGATACTCTTCGGATGCATTGTTAATGTTGATCTGGTTGTTTCCTCCTTCTTGCGGTAATTCGATCTCGACTGGGTCTAACATTGCCATTAGCATGTTTAACTGTCGGCAATCGGAATATTGACCTTACTCTTTGAGCCATGTTTAATATCAGCACCCTCGACAACATTGAACCCTTGCCCTAACTCTCCCACTACTATGGTCAGTATGTCTTATTGCAAAGAATGGCTAGCAAGGAAAAGATAATGCGTACCGACAGAGCCATTCTCTTCATCAATTAGAACAATGTGTCCTGTCTTGGAATCACCATGACCAGTTCCTACGTACCCTTCACCAGGGCCAAAATCGGCAGGGTTGTACTGGCTTCCCCCTTTCCCTTGTGGTGGGCTCGCACGTTCTAGAAATGCGGTACATTGAGCTAGTATTGTCTCAAAAGTGTCAATATCCTCCTGCGTAACCTGTCCAGGCCCATTCCCGATCTTTGGAAATTCTATACGTGTAAAGGCGCCGCTGTCTGGTCCTAGGTCCCATCGCGGGATGAGGTAGCTGCGAGGAGGCTGATGATATATCTGAGTTGTAGCGGGAAGAGATAGATCCAACTCTGGCGGAAGATGGAGATGTAGGTAGAAATCCTCTTCTGGAGCTGCGCTCTGTGGATCGGCAGAGGAGAGGTCTGCGAATGGAGAAGAAGTGGGGACCATCAACAACGAGAGCGTCTGCGGTCCAGAAGTGCTAAGCGGTGACTCTTCACCATTTTGTATATGGTAGGCAGTGATATTGCCGACGCTGTAGAGCAGCCTTGGGTCATTGTGGCCGGCCGACATGATGATCGTAGTGGGGCAGCGTAAGTCGTTTCCTGATAGGTTTTTGTTACACACACCGTGAGTGTTCAGGAGTATACGTTACGACAGAGGATCTTGTTCAAGGATCGAGGGAGTGAAGGGATTTAAAGGGATTCGAATTTAGTGGTTTGTCTGCACGAATGTGAAGCAATGCGCCGTATCAAGGTTTAAAAAGTCAACAGTGCAGGGAGGGGTAGAGCGTCATCTGTGGCTGGCTGTGGCTGTGCGCTGTCTCTACAACACCCTCAGTCCACCTTTGAGATCTACAGCTACCGATCCACAGACCACAAGTGTCATGAATAAGTAGGTATACGAGTCCTTGGTTGTATCCAAAGCCAAGGCATTATCACACGGTGAAGCATATGCTTGCCACCTGTTTTGATTGGTCGAGAACGCCCGTCCCAAATCGCCGAGGTCGAGTTGAAGGCGATTCGCTACTTATCTGACGACCGCCTTGGTACATCCTACATCTCGCGTTAATTTTATACAGGTTTATTTAGGAAGGCCTACAGATCATACCTAGTATCAATGTACATTATGGCCTCTTTAGCAAAATCGTTACGGCCTCTTGCCCGCGCTTCATCTTCCCGCCCTACAGCATGCCCCCGGACAGCATCACGACCAGCCCAATGGTATGCTATGGATTGTGTTAGCCAACCTCTTCTAAGGGCTTACGTTTAGACCAGTATTCGTCCCCTCTCTACCACGCCTCGGCGGAGACTGGCAGATGTCATGGACATATCTGCCGTCCCCCCTACGCCTATTTCCCACATGTCCGAGACGGAGGTCATGATGAAAGAGTCTGTTGCCAAATTCGCGTCCGAAATTATATCGCCCAGGGTCCGAGAAATGGACGAGGCAGAGAAGATGGATCCTGCACTGGTCGAACAACTTTTCGAGCAGGGACTGATGGGTATTGAGATCCCTGAGGAGTACGGTGGAGCAGGAATGAACTTTACCGCTGGTATAGTCGGTATAGAAGAGCTAGCGAGAGTCGACCCCAGTGTCAGCGTCCTGGTAGACGTACACAATACTTTGGTCAACACGGCGATACTGAAGTACGGCACATCCGAGTCAAAGCGGAAATGGCTTCCCCGACTAGCTACAGAGACAGTTGGTTCCTTCTGCTTGTCCGAGCCAGCATCAGGTTCTGATGCGTTCGCTTTAAGAACGAAAGCAGAGAAGACTTCGTCAGGCTATATGATCAATGGTTCAAAGATGTGGATCACTAACTCGATGGAAGCTGACTTCTTCATTGTTTTTGCTAACCTTGATCCAAGCAAAGGTTATAGAGGCATCACAGCTTTTGTGGTTGAAAAGAGTAATAAGGGATTTTCTATAGCTAAGAAAGAAAGGAAGCTAGGGATAAGGGCGAGTAGTACGTGTGTAATCAACTTTGATGATGTGGAGATACCGAAGGACCAGCTTCTTGGCGAGGAAGGCCAAGGATACAAATATGCCATGGGACTTTTGAACGAGGGCAGGATTGGCATTGCTGCACAAATGACAGGACTTGCTCTTGGGGCTTGGGAGAACGCTGCTCGGTAAGATCACCTTCTCTCCCCATTCTGAATTTTAAGTCATTGCTTACGACCACAGATATGTTTGGAATGATCGTAAACAGTTTGGGAAGCTCGTTGGCGAGTTCCAGGGCATGCAACATCAAATGGCCCAAGCCTGGACTGAGATCGCCGCAGCTCGTGCCCTGGTATACAACGCATCTCGGAAAAAAGAAGCTGGCGAGGACTTTGTACAAGATGCTGCCATGGCGAAGCTATATGCTTCACAGGTTGCTGGCCGTGTGAGCGGACAAGCCATTGAGTGGATGGGTGGCATGGGATTCGTCCGAGAGGGCATTGCGGAGAAAATGTTCCGGGACAGTAAAATTGGGGCCATCTATGAGGGTACAAGTAACATCCAGCTGCAGACGATTGCAAAACTGCTCCAAAAGGAGTATACTAAATGATAACGAGGATTGCCTTGCCACCCAGGCTTTCCCATCTCTATGTCTCTCTCGTCAGTCCACAACGAGCATTTGATCCCTGTTTTGTTCTCTTTTTTGTTCTCTTTTACTGTCAGACCAAAATATGCTGCGTAGGTTGATTTCGTTGGATTGTCACGTGGTTGTCTCTCGGATCTACTTTACCACTTTACCAACTTCACTGTCCGGGCAGATAACCGACCCCACACCCCAAGTTTGCGCCATTCCCGCCCCGCATTGCCGATACATAGGAAGCGCTTCTAAGACTTGTCAATCACACCATCAACCTGCTCGAACATTGAGATAAAAAAACCGTAGAACAGCCATGTCATTCAGCTCGATTCCAATTCTCGACCTCTCCCTTGCACGAGATCCCCGGGCCAAGCCTACGTTCCTCGAGTCTCTTAGAACTGCCCTGCTCGAAGTTGGCTTCCTCTATATCAAGAACACTGGTATTGACGAGGCCTTGATTCAGGATGTCGTCTCGCAAGGTAAAGCTTTTTTCGATCTGCCAGAAAAGAAGAAGCTCGAGATCCAGATGAAGAATGTCCCAAGCTTTCTCGGTATGACCTCCATCCCACAATCGCCAGCTATCGTTCAACTGACCTTATTACCTCAGGCTACAACAAACTCGGCAACGAAGTAACCGCCTGCGCAACCGACTGGCGCGAGCAAATCGATCTCTCAACCCCTCACCCTCTTCCTAAACCGACCGATCCTCTCTACCACAATCTCCTCGCTCCAAATCAATGGCCCGACCCCAACTCTCTCCCCTCTTTCCGCCCAACCTACGAATCCTACGTCTCCCAAATGTCTGCCCTCTCTCGTGAATTCACGTCTTTGATCGCTGAAGCTCTTGGCCTTCCCGCAACAGCCTTTAACCGCTTCTTCGACAAAGACCAGCAACACAAGCTTAAGATCGTCAAATACCCGGACACGGCTTCTCTTCCAGGGCACCAATCCCAAGGTGTCGGGCCACACAAGGATTCAATGCTCACTTCCTACTTATTGCAAGTGCCCCCCCACACCGGCCTCCAAGCCCAAAACCTTGCGGGCGCCTGGATCGACTGTCCCCCACTCAAAGGTACCCTTGTCGTGGCTATTGGCCAAGGCCTTGAGGCCCTCACTTCGGGGGTCTGCACCAGCACCACGCATCGCGTACTATCCCCGCAAGCAGGTCTAGGCCCGAGATTTAGTGTCCCCTTTTTCCAGGGAGTGAGCTACGATGCCACCTTTGAAAGTGTCGAGGTTCCAGAGGCAACAAGGGAGGAGAAGAGGAGGATGGGGAGAGCGGGGAGAAGTGATGTCGAGTTTACGTTTGAGAAGGGGAGGTGGGGGCATTTGGGGGAGGCGACTTTGTGGAATCGCGTCAAGAGCCATCCTGATGTGGGTGAGAGGTGGTATCCAGAAATTTTGGGGAAGATCAGGGCGGAGCAGACAAAGCAGGCAGCGGAGGAGAAGCAAACGACCAAGGAGCAGGTAAATAGCGAGGATTTCAGGGTCGATGGGCTAGAGAAACCTGTGGACGAGCAGAGCAAAGGAACGGTCATTGAGGCGCATTAGCCATCAGATGAGGCAATGCAAAACTTGAGGAGAGACACTCCCCTATCAGCCGCTCGTGAATATCTTGCAACAGAGCAATAGCGTCGGATTCAGCTCAAGTCTAGTTCTCAAAGACCGACTCTACGGCGCTGAGAAGCCACTCCCCAGCCCATTTGGCTACTTCCTCCTGATCTCGAAGCCTTTCCTTTCGCCGGGCACAGAGACTTAGACTCGTCTTGTATGCTGCGCACAATCGGTCTCCACAATCGATCAACCTCATGACTCTCACCCCTTGACAGACACGACACTCTAAACGATCGTTGGTCGAACTTCATCGGCCATCGCGGATCAGCCAGCCAGTCAAACCATTCGGCTGATTATCCGAGAAAACCCGCCACGAGACGTCGTTCCTGGCAGGCGGCCTGAGTGCCGTTTCAAACAATATGCGACAGGTATTCGCGTAGTCAATTTGCCGGTTCGCCATTGACAGATGAGCGCAGGGTGGTCCTCACGAACACGAGCAAAAAGAGAGAAGTAAGTTTCTAAGAGAGGAAGAGCGATGGAAGCAGCAGGAAAACACCGCAACATTACAGTCTCAACGCTGCGTCAAAGGTTCAGCGTAACGAACCACCGGCACGGTACACTTGGTAAGTTCTGCATTGTGGTCACCGCACGATAGACCAAGTTTTGTCCTGGTTTGCAGGCAACAGGCTTCTACTCCATTTCCACGAGCTGGTCCGACATTGGCACTTGACTGCGTTGAAAGCAAGTGGATACGACTGAGAATCTCCGAGAGGCGCAGAAACATGTCCGCTTCTACCGCTTCAGTGCCGATGCTAATTAAGTCTCATGCAACGCCAAGCAGTCTATTGCTCATGCTGCTCCACCTATCCGTTTGCTCCAAGGTATGAGACACAGCAAGACAGATCCTTCGCAGCAGGATTCGAGGCACATGTACGCACAAAGATCCTACTTTCCAGCAAGCCAGGAGTACTATCCACTCTTCCGAAGCTTTCCCATTGGCAACCGGGATTCACAAGCTCGACGACCTCGTAGAGCCTGTCAAATTGCGTCGTTCGTGAGTTGTCCGCACTATGGGATCGCCATGCAAACAAGATACATTCGAGATATGCTTGCAGGCAACAGATCTCAAAACATGTTGAATCAATATACGTCTTCGCTAGCCTTACATAACGTAGACGTAAAAGCTCAATACAGCAAGAAAAAAAGAACCAGCCGCGAATCCGTAATCAGCGTCGCCCCTCTCTAGCCCTTTGTAAAGCTCACTGCTCCTCATTGCCTTGTCTTTCATAAAACCGACGCCTGACAGCGAGGCGTCTTTGCCGTCAAAAGCATTAAAACCAACACTGGCTTTTCAGAGACGATTCCCCCCCTCCAGCCTGAATCGCAAACCTCTCAACCCCTCCATAGATACAAGGTATGTAGGTAAGGTACTGTAGCTATCCCACCCGCCCATTTGCAGAGAATATTTCACTTCCAGAGCAGCCGATGGGGCAGCGGTATTCCCCAAACCATTAAACTAACAAGCAACCCCCCCCCCATCCCAGATCCCAGATCCGTCGCTTCTTCAGCAATAAGAAGTATTTTGAATGTACAGTAGAGATCACATAATGGTTGGAGAAATAATCTCCACCGCCCTAAATCTTTTTTGGCTTAGTGTCTAAACGTTCGTCTTTTTACACGGTAGGTAATTTCGAAATGATTTATCTATGCTGCGTGATTTGATTTGCCTTTGCCATCATCCGAGTGTTGGGGGAAAACGTAAATAAAGAATTATTTCAGGGACTTTTCTTTTCCTCAAGCGGCGGGTTTTCTTGGATCGCTTTTGGAGGGAGGGACGTCAGTTCGACGACTCACTCTCATAGATATCTTTGGAAAATACATGGGAGTCGGTATTGGGCGAGATTCGCTTCTGGTATCAGACCGCGTAGATGAATGCAGGACTTTTGATGCCGGAGTACTACTGAATCATCGTGTGCCGGAAACAGCAAACGGGTATAGAGTCCTACTACTCTATCTCATGTAGGCGTTTCGCTATGCCAGATACTACGTACTCAACGCGTCTAGTTTTGTAAAATCCCTACTTTTATGCAAATAACTCCCTGTCCATCTCTCATAACGAGGTCGCTGGAACGGACTCTGCCTTCTGCCTATCCAAGGCCTTTGTACAGTATGTGCCTTCAATGCCCCCCCCACAAGTGCTTTTTAATTAATGACCTCGTGTTCGTCAAGGCATGCCATATCCTCCCTTTCCTGGTTGTACATGGTCTGTTACCCTTCCCCGTCATATCCCGGAGAGTTTGCTCATCGCAGTACTGTTATCGTTTTCATGTAGATAAGACCAGGCAGTCCAATCGTTCATGTTGCCCGTTCAGATGCATATGCAGATGCTGTCCAATTAACGCTTTTGGTTTGAATCCCCCATAACACCACGCGAAAAACCTATGACAAATCATGTTTAGATGTGGGTCCGGCCCCCCGTAGGAAGCCTAGAGCAAGCAGCTTAGCGAGATCTTCATAGCTAGGGCTTGATGCTATACATATCACTCAACTGCTCAACCTTGGGGATAAGGTCCGGAATCCGAAACGGTTTCGACACCACATCGTCCTAGTACTTCGTCAGCATTGGTTCTCTCTTCTCAGCTTTCCACGAGATTCACCATCCCCGCCGCCAACGCCGTATCGATCTGCTCACTTCTTGCATTTGCGGTCACAGCAATGATCGGTACATGCCTCACCACCTCCCCGCTTGCTTCCAACTCCCTGATCTTCCTCGCGCATGTCAGACCATCCATGAACGGCATCTCCAAATCCATGAGTATGACGCTCAGATCCAAGCCACGGTGTTCGTGGCCCGCCCAGAATGTGGATTCGCGTAGGCGGTCAAGGCATTCACCTCCATGGTTAGCAACGTGCACAACACATCCGAGGTTGCGCAGCTGTTTCTGCAGCACCCGCTGATTGACAAGATTGTCTTCTACAATTAATATTTTGAGGCTGTCTTTGGCTATTGGCTTCGCGAGAAGAGGTGCTTGGGACGAAGCTTTGACGGACGCGGAAAATGCTGGTTGTTTCGCTAGAGAAGACTTTCGAATGTCCGCGCCAGGAAGCTGGTTGGTGATCTCTTTGGGAACGGTAGGTTTTCGCGCTTTGACGTAAAAGGCGAAAGTGCTGCCTTCTCCGGCTTTCGAGGCCACGCCAATCTCGCCGCCTTGTAGCTCGACAAGTTCGCGTGAGATGAACAGACCAAGACCGGAGCCGCCATACTGAACATGAGTTCTAGGATTTGCTTGGGAGAACCGTAGGAAGAGGAGCTTAGTTTCGTCTTCGCTGAGACCACGCCCAGTATCCTGAACTGCAAAGTGTATAAACACCTTTTCACCGCCACCCCAGTCGTCACCAGTGGTAAGGTCATTTCGTTTTGAGCGGGTTGGAAAGTAAGATACATGATTTGCGCCTGGTTCCTTCGATGGTCTTTGTGCGGATGCCCCTAAGGTGACTGTAATGATCCGTGTACTTTGCCTTGTAGTAAATTTGATGGCGTTTGTTGTCAGGTTTATAAGGACTTGGAGGAGGCGTGAGGGATCTAGCCTGACCCAATTCACCTCCAGCTGCCTTAACGAATCATCAACCTTGAGTTCCAATTTGATATCCGCAGTCTGAACTTCTCCGTCGAACATTTTCAAGGCTCGCTGAACCACGGTCACTGGCTGAACATCACAAGGTGTCACTAGAAGGAGCGCAGAGTCGAGCTTCGATAGCGTCAGAATATCGTCAACTATGCGTTTCTGATGCTGAGCACAGAGAGCAATAGTTTGTGCAGCGTCAACGCTGTTGTCCACCAGGTCGAAGATAAGTTGGTCTGAAGAGGGGTTCTGGGTCCGGTAGTCCTTTAACGAGGTAGTGATTTCATCGGCACACTGAAGAATAGCACTCAAAGGGTTGCGCATCTCGTGACTCGTGATGTCGATGAAGTTTTCCTGCTGGCGTTTCATCTCGACGGCTTCCTCCATTCTGAGTTTTTCGAAATGCTCCGCCCATTTTTGCTGGCTTATATTCGTGATGCTTCCAAAGATAACCTTTGGTTTGCCATCCACACTCTTTTCAGGATAAGCACTAGCTAGGACCCAGGTATCTCCCTTGGTACCATTAGGGTCAGTCCACTGCGCTCTGAAACGAAATTCTGCATTTAAAGCGATTGCATTGTGGACAAGATTGAACCATAACCTTTTCACCATGTCTCTGTCTTCATCCTTTACACAATCCATCCAGCGGTCGGTAGTCCTATTACCCTTAGGTACCCTTGAAATCTCATACCAAGTCTCGTTACAGTAGGTAATTCGGCCTTCCGAGTTGGCGATAAACATACCTACAGGTGCAAATTCGGCCATTCGAGTAAATTTGGTCTCGCTCTCAGCAGCTTCTTGCGTTCGTGCTGCGAGTTGCTCCGATAATTCAATACGGTCAAGCGCTGCGAGTCTGGCGGCACGTCTGCCTCTGGCGATTTCTTCCTCAAAAAGCACCACTGATGCCGTTGCAGTTGCCAGCTGTCGGCTAAGAAGCTGTACGAATAAACTATAGTCGTCATCGTAAGGTCTTCGAGGATTGACACCCATAATTAGGAAACCCAGAACAGAGTCTCCACTTGTGAGGTTGATAGGGCAGCACACTGCAGCAGAACATGGATCGCCAAATCCACGCCAATCGATACCATCAAGCAAATCGCCGTCCAGAGTCCCATCTTCAGTTTGAAGGAGTGATGGTCCAGCGCTCTTCATCGCTTCCCGGAAAACTTTTGCTAGAAAATCGGTTCCTGATTTGAGATCTATTTGCGACGGTGCCGCTCTATGGCCATTCGGTACCCCTAGAGTGCCCTCTAGTACATATTGCTTAGAGCCTTGAGTACTGTATGTACTTTGGGACTGTATGGACGATGCGTCACTATCTCCATCCAGACCTAGACTGTCTGAAACTGAATACAACATAACGAATGGCGCATCGTTTTCGTTGTATTCAAGCGCCTTAAGTACCTCTCGCCAAAAGCTCTTGAGATCTCTTGCTGCTGCAGTCTTTTCCCCAACTTCGCGAAGCGTCAGCATCCGTCGTTCGGCAATTTTTCGTCTTGTCTTTTCAAAAGCTGGATTGTAAAGACCAACGACCGAGCCATCAGCTCCGACCAGAGGTATTATAGACCAAGAAAAGTAGGTTTCCTCTAGAAATCCGGACCCCGACCGTTCCAGAAACAAACAGTCATCATCCTTCATTGTGGCTTGACCCGTTGATCTGGCGTTTGCAAAAACATCCTTGACGGCGTCCCAGATCTCTGCCCATACCTCTCGATAGCTGTGGCCCATTAGATAAGGATGCTTTTGGCCAGCAAGAAGTATGTAAGCTTCGTTGTATATTGCGATTAAGTCGTCGCCCCAATACATTGCTGCAGGATGTGGGCTGGCCATAATTAGGTTGCACATACTTCGCAGCTCGGAAGACCAATTCTCAATCGGTCCAAGTTTTGTCGAAGCCCAGTCAATACTGCGCGCGAATTGAATGTGTCGCGGTAGATCTGATGTTATTGGGAGTCTTGTCCAGTCAAAGAATGCTTGATCAGATGGTGTGGAACTTGAAAATTGATCAACTTGACCGGCGCTAGCAGCTCCTAAATTGGCTTCATGAAGACGTGAACCCAGTGGAGATACAGCATCTGATCCTGATCGTGAACCTGAAAGTGATACTGAAGAGGTACGAAAGGGAATCCCAGATCGTCCACTCAACTTTCCCTGACTGGTTGTAGCGCTGAGAGCCGACGCCGAATTACGATGGGGATCAACTAGATCTCCTCCTACATCAGCCGTACGACCATCCATACGCGAGGACGACCGAGTGATGCCAAAGTAGTCTGACGAGTCCTCTTGATGGAACGTTCCGATATATCCAACGCCACTAAATTCCGTGCTTTCTTTTCCAAAACTTGAGAAAGCCGACATTTTGACAGACAGAGGGTCAGAACCAAGACTTGTGGTACCTGACTCGGGCTTGCCTCTTATCACACGGAGTCTTTTCCTTAACGTAGAGTAAGTCCAGCTCATCCCTGCAAAGTAGATTGACGGGAGCGATACATCGGGAGATGCATAGTCCCGGACGTAGCTCGTAGACCACACTTTAAATTCGGAGAACCCTGCCGTTGCAGCCAAGCCAGGCGAACCCAGGTTCGCTTTGCCTGTGATCATGTCAAGTATCCCAGTGTAAGCACGTAATGAGGGATTAGTAAATGCTACTCTTAGCGGTCCAGGTTCGAAATTTGCCAGATCCTCGAGATCTATCACGAAAATAGGTCTCTCGTCTTGGACCAACAATTCGATCACCCCAACCTGGCTAAGAGCACTGAGCCCCGCTGACATCTCCTTCGCATCTTGGGCTACGCTTGAATCTCCTGTAGAGCCCTGCCTACTCGATGCACTTGAGTGACGTGCGCTTGTACCTGCAGCAATTGACCCCCGTGCCATTTTCAGTGTCCTGACAGAACTGCTGTCCTCCCTGTCAACCTTGCTGAGCATTGCAGCTCCTGCTTCGGAACTCGAGGGCCGAAGAGGTAGGGAGGGCCGTGGGTGGGCAGTGTTCGAGAAAAATAGAGCTGCCGTAGCAGAAGTTTCGACGTAACCTCGAGAAAATGTAGAAGGATCTGGGAGGCACGGCGGTGGGGTCTGGTAACGCTGTCTTTTTGGAAGCGGCTGCCCGCTCAGATCAAGACGACTCGCAGATGCTTTGGACAATGCTCGTTTCCTATTCTTGGCAGTAAAGGGTGACGCTTTCTCAGGCTGCAACAGGTCAGACCAGTCAGGGTCTGACGAACTCTGATCGTTACGGGATTCTGGACTCCATAGCAACGCCTGAGCCTTCTCTGCCCGTTCAATGACCGGCTGTTGAGCCTTAGCTAGGTTAACCGAATCGAAGGCTGTAGAGGTGAAGGTTGGGACTACGGGGCGCGGTTGCGCTCGAGATTTCTGTGGTTTGCTGTTTGTTGGAGACTCGGTGTCATGGACGTCTTTATGGTAGCTACTCGGGCCAGTGAAGACTGAGCCCAAAGTTCCCCAAGGTTGTCCACAGACCACCAGCGGGGCGTTTTAAAAGGTGCAGCGTAGTCCTAGTGTACGTCACTATCATCTAAGAGACACCCCATGAATTTCATTAATAACACAGGCTCATTAAGTGCAGGCTAGAGAGCTTGAAACAACGACAATGGCTACAAATGTCGAGAGACGGCTGTTTTGTGAAATACTGTAGGTACTCTAGTCTCTGGTGCTCCGCGGTTTTTGGTGACGTTAAAGCCGTACGCTTGCGATAGCAAAGTACCTTGAGCTAATTTAGCCGAGGTTAAGGTACTCAAATTTACCCTACAATGCACTAACCTTAGCGATGCACCACACTAGTCCCCACGGGGTATAGATACCACCTAATGGGTACTAATGTGTGGGAAGTGAGCTTAGCGTCTACCTAAGGTATGGAATAATATATCATAAGTACCGGTAGATACTACTAGTACGAGTAGAAGCCGAAGGACCTTCATTCCCTTCATTGCTAGTAGATAACAAACCTCTACTGAGTACTGATGAGCGTTCTAACACTACGTTATAAACAATGGTTTTCCATGGCGGTACGAGCCAGAAGCAAGCATTTCCAGAATTATCTTGAGTATCTTCTCAATATAGGAGATTGCAAGTTCTCTAGATTCTTGTCCGGGTAAAACAGAAGCTTCAAAGAAGGTACCGAGGTTCTCATGGCGTACAATCGAGCTGTAATGAAGCGCCATAGACTACAAAAGGTAAAGACAGTCGTGACAGTGTAACGGCAACTTAACCGTAGAGTCAAAATAAGCCCAAACAGACTGTTTGCTCGCAATCGCAACTATCTGATCTGGCCCACCTAGAAAAGCTTCAACAGTCTCGCCGAGCTTGCCGCCCCACCAATACTACTCTGTTGGCTTGAGTCTGGGTAGAAGAACGCGGCAAGTGCAATGATGACATACGCTGCAATCAGCAATGCCCCTTCGAGATAATTACTCCGGCCGTCCAAGACTAGAAAGTTGACGATGAATGCTGAGACGAAGAGCGAGATCGTCTCGAAAAGCGTAAAGTACAGGCTCATATCCTTCGCCAGAATCCAGCCAAGCAGCACAATAACAGGCGTTACGAAGAGAGCTATTTGGATACTTGAGCCTACAGCAACGCCAATGGCAAGGTCCATTTTGTTCTTGCTGGCGACCGTGACTGCAGTGACGTGTTCAGCTGCATTGCCGACGATGGGCAGTATTATAAGACCGACAAACGCTTCGCTAACGCCTGTGTTTTCCACGAAAGAGCTGATGCTTGCCACGAGGAATTCAGCGCAGACAGCTACTAGGCTGGTGGACACAAGAAGTAGCAACACAGCAGACGTACGGGACAAGTACTTTTTCGCTTTGTGGCTGTCCACGGCATCAAGCGCAACATGGGAGGCGGCAATGGGCCTAACATAAGGTAAGAGCTGCGCCGGTGAAGGCGTCGTGGACTGATCAAGATCCGTGAGGGACTTCGTACGTCGAGGCGCAATAGCTGGGGAGGAAGAAATAACGTTAGGTCCTGTGGGATTCGTAGTCGAAAAAACCGAACTCGAGAGCATCCTGGGCATAGGCATTGTTGGTATTGTGGGAATTGCTCCGAGAGCCGGGATCCCGCGTAAAAAAAGGCGCTTTGGCGAACTTTCAGGCGTAATCTCTAGATCGCGTACGAATCCAACCCGAGGAGCGCTTGGTCGGTCCTCAGGACAATGGTTGACAGGTGCCTTCAGTGGTGTAGGTTCTTCAAACGATTCAGCTTGCTTCTCGTCATATATAATCGTCTTTCGATGATTTCGTTTCGCTCTTTTCTTTAACTTCGTCTCGGGTGATCTCGACCCGGAAGCACCTTTCTCATTCTCAAAGTCTCGGAAATTGATGGTCGTATCTCTAAACTTCTTCGGCTGACGATCATGCTCACCATCAGTATCTGCCTCATCACCACTAGCAATGATACCCAATGCCATTGGTAAAGGGTTGTCGCTACGCCTATCTGGTCTAGCTGAATCATTGTCCAGGCCGTTGCCAAAAGTGCTGTTGGACGGTGTGCGAAGCGTCGAAGGCATTGAAGGCGTATCCTTAGAGCTTGCACTAGACTTGCGGCGCTTCCTACCCCGCAAGACTCGCCGAATGCGCCCGGCTGTGGTATTTGATCCTGATGATGCATCGGAGTCGCCATCACTAGAGGTGCTGGATGTGTCTGATGAACTGGAGGAACCCAGCATGTCGGCCAAGACCCCTGGATGAGACTCTTCGTCAATTACATGTTGCGGTGTACTTTGATACATGTAGGCATGTGATTTCAATTGGAAAAGTAGGTATAACACGTATACTAGGAGTAGGATCTTGAAAGTGTCAACAGAAAAATAGGGACTGGGGTGAGATTCAACATACTATGCTCGTACCCCTACTAACCTGTAGCACAGCCTTGTCGGCAATCGCGTTGTTCGTAAAAGATGCGTGGAAGGCCGTCTACAGTGCTTGGTTAGGTATGTCTCATTCTTTTGCCTTGAGGAACTGCAAGGAGCAACTGGGTGGGTGCAAAGTAGAGGAAGCGTATGTCGTACCGGCAGCAGCAAGCTCATCACACTCAAGCTAAGCAAGCAAGCACTCATTTGTGTCACAGTGCTATTGTAGATCTGAAGTCACGTCAATTAATTAAAATCGAAGGCTGGTGAGGATAATCACTTGTTCACGGAACCGAAGTCCACCAAAAAGGAAGCACATCCCAAGAATGAGTAGCAGATTGGCGAGAATAGATCCCAGAAGGGATGCCTGGACAATGCGGATCTCATTCTAATACAAGAACGGTCAGTATAACCCTAGCAAAGGATCCGAAATGATTTCACTAACCTTGACAAGTGCGATGCTGTAGTTAATAGAACAACAGTAAGCATATGAAGCAGGTATCACTTAGTGACATTAAGAATAGCAAGGGCAGATAATGTCGAACGCAATCGAGTTGCAGGTGCTTGTCAGGCCACCTCTGGCTCTCTCTTGTCTCAACTTCTGTAAATGGACATACATGCTAAGAACTTGTGAGCAAGGGCAGCAAATACAGATTCCGGGGAACAAACAATATGATGAGCTCTACTGCATTGCCAAAGGTTACATTCAAAAGGGCTCCGATAGTATCTCCCATTTCGGAAGCAACACTCTCGGTAGCATGGCTTAGTAGTCCAGCAAGAGGTACGATAGCGATCGCGTTCAATGCAAACACGATGGTCGGACTCACGCCAGCTGCTTTCACAGCTATGCCAACAGGCACAAAGATCAAGAGAAGGTTGAGCCAGCTTGAGAGCAGGATTTCTTTAAATACGAGGTAGAAACGAATGGCGACATTCGGCTTCTGTTGTAGCTCTATGGTGGAAGATGCCTCTCGATATCCGTTTTCATCCGGAGGAGATGCTGGTAGGGGTAACGTTGATACGGTTTCGTCAGCCACATGGTTGCTCGTGACTTTTCTAGGAGCCGTAGCATCGTGACCGCCATTGGCTGTTTCGTTAGTTGTGGGCGCACTTGATGTACCTGCATTTCTAGAAACAGCTATCTCCGTCGAGGGTGGAGCGAGACGGCTATCGTCTGCTTCAGTTCGTTTATGAATGGCATGCGTTTTGCATGCTGAGACGATTCGATCGAATAAACTCGGCTCGTCAGAAGATTCCACCATCGAGGTTGTGAGAAAGACAAGTTGGTCTAAAGGTGCAAATACGCAAAAAACGCTGTGCGTTTGAGGATGGGAAGATGTGGAAGTTGAAAGTTGGATGTGTCAGCCTGTTATCAGATGGACTAAGGAAAGCAGGGATGCCTATCAGGTTCTGTAAGGTATATTTAGAGTTGTGGCTTGAAAGCCGAGATATTCCCTACTACAGAACCGAACTTCCACTCAGTTCCTTTCGATTACCTTTCAGTTTGCTTCTAGCACAATCTTCCGGATGAGCCAAAGCAAAGTGACGTGGTAGGTACTATTCATAAACTTCACAGCGTCATGAAACAGAGCGCTGACCAAGAATCTGTTGCATATAGACTTACGTACTCTAGTAGGAGTAGTCACTAACAGTGCACAGCCACTGGTTCGCCACAATTTCCTTACTGTGGTAGATCATCCTATCCACGATGCGACTGTCGGGGCAACGGTCGCCATGGACGAGCCCGGCTTACAGCTTCAGCAGAACCTACGAGATTCCACCGGTAGAGCCTTAGCATGCAGGCGACCAATCTTGAGTCATCTCAACGCAGACACCACCTGGCTTCTTCAGCTCCCGTATCCTCCTCGTGCAATTCAGCCTAAAGGGAGATCTCGTTTCCACATTCTTATCGACCCTTGGCTGGAAGGGGCCCAAGTCGACGTCGCCTCTTGGTTCTCTAAGCAGTGGCATTCTACAAAGTCAAGTGTCACGACGATCGCGCAACTCAATGAACATTTGAAGGAGATTGAAAGCATCGTGGAAGAGCAAACAAGCAACTACAGGATAACCAAATGGGGTCCACATGAGGACAATTTCGCGCAGTCTTTCATTGACGCCGTTATCATCTCACACGAGTTCACGGATCACTGTAACAAAGACACGCTCCTCCAAATTCATCCTGACACTCCTGTGTTTGCAACAAAAGTGGCAGCAAATTCAATCAGGTCTTGGGAACATTTCAAATCTGTACAAGATACACCGCTTTTTGCTGAAAAAAACCTAGACTGGACAGCGACATCATTAAACCCATTACCCAAATGGCTCGGAATTTCAAGACTCGTCACTAAGACTGACGCATTATACTTTCACTCGGCAATCCTTATCACATTCAATCTAGGCATCGGCGATTGTATGGAGAACCAGACAGAGGGCGGGTCTTCTGAAGCAATAGTATATACGCCTCATGGCATTCATGCGCAGGACCTTCGTCATCTACTCTCAGCAAATCCACCGATTCAAACCCTTGCGCTTATCCATGGTCTCCATGACGTCACCATCAGCGGCGTTAAGAAGCTCAATCTTGGTGCTCATAATGGGCTGCGAGCTCAGAGGACCTGTAAAGCCAAATACTGGGTCTCTACTCACGATGAAGTGAAGGAAGCTCAGGGTTTGATCGCTCCGCTGCTGAAACGGAAAGTAATTACGCATCAAGAAGCAGTTGAGCATGAAAAGGGACAAAGCTTAGACGAAGATCTGCTGGCAGACGTGAAGCAGTTAAAATATGCAGAACTCAGCAACGGAGAAAGCTTACTCTTGATATAGCAAATCAACTCTCTTCTTCGTCAAGCACCACACCACATAAGTAAAATCTCTTTCTTTTCTTTCTTTTCTTTCTTTTCTTTTCGGTCATTTATTTTTACATGCAACTTAAGATCATAGCAACCATGGTACCCCAAAAGCCCGAAGCTGTGATCCGGAGGGCTTATTTACTCATATGGACGTGGTGTCTTGGTCTTCAGGAGAAACTACGCCGGTTCCAATATCACACAAACATGAGGGCGCTTCAACCATTACACAAGGTACACCCAATTATCGATCGCTTAGGAAATCCTGTAGACTCAATGCCTCCGAGAGAGTGAGAACATTTAGATAGAACTTCGCTCTTCATACAAACCAGTGTAGCTTCGTCTGCCAATGCTGGCCCGCTCTCTCTGAGGCAATTGCAGATGACAACCCGTAATAATGGGCCCTGACGCTATCCACGCTGGTGGCATGTGATAAGGACTGCTGGCTACCTCATTGTCTCTATATTCGCCAATAACTCGTACATCTGGTTGCTGAATACTACTTACTTACTACTTGAAATAATAGTTTCTCAGTTGACTGCAGTTTACAAGACTAGCCCACCAGTGATCTCGGAGAGGTACCTAGGTAGCAGCTTGCCCAGAGGTCGACCGACTTTCATTGATTGTTGTAAGGTAGGCTAGTGCAAGTGTCAGGCACCGGTGGAAAGCACGTGCCAAGCACTACCCTCGAGGTACGGAATACCTCACCTTAGCTGCATCTGCAATCCTTGCGCCGATCGATCTGGCATGACGCAATTCACGGCAGTGCTTTGCCTTGTCAGGCACCAGAAAAAGGCGGTGAGCTGAGACAGCACTTGCAAAGGCCATTGCCCTCTCACCTCAGACCTGCTTCCCTACTTTATCTTCACGACATCCAATACCGTCCTAGTACTTGTTACCCACTGGCATTCCACCTGTCTTACGCTCGATATCCACGACTTATGGCAAATTGACGTGACACTCCGTCGTTCATCCTTGGCCACAACATGCACTTCTTCAAATCTCTCAAAGGGGATCATCCGCAGACGGCTGGAGGTTCGACATCACGGATTACACACGGAACTGAAGCAGATCCGATCAAAGAAAAGGAGTCTGGTCAGACCCACAAAGAAAAAAATGGATTCTCAGTCAGTCCACCCACATCGCAATACTCAGCTCCATTAGGTCCTCCACCAGGGCGAGAGAACTATGCCCCACCAACAGGACCACCTCCCGGGCGAGGTGAATACACTCCTCCGCCAGGACCACCTCCCTCGCACCAAGAGCTTACCGTTGATCCACCTCCATACCACGACTGGACCTCCATTCCCGATACTGCACTGCTTCCGCCGCCACCAGCTTTGGGGAACGTGATGAGCCCTTTCAGCAATGCCAATCGTACTGATGCAGACAGAGCACATGACTGGTGCAAGCTGCATCCACTTGTCAAACCTCACCAGCCCACTGCGGCGCAGACCACCAGTGTCAAGAACGGACATGTGAGTCTACTCAAGCCGCGGGAATTCAACGGTGACTTGCACATTGTCAATACTGGAGTATGGAAAGGTTCGACACGTGCTGGAAGTAAGGACGCCAGCCTCATAAGCTCAACTCCGTTATATTTCGCACTCTCAGACTCGCCACAGCACACCGGCATTGCAAAAACGATGTACTTCGAGGTGAGAGTGTTATCGCTAGGCCGTGGACGAGGCACCGACGACAGCTCACTTGCCATCGGCTACTGTGGGATGCCGTACCCTACTTGGCGAATGCCCGGCTGGGAACGGGCGAGTGTTGCTGTGCATGGCGACGATGGACGAAGATATGTCAACGACACTTGGGGCGGTAAAGACTTCACTTTGTCGTTCAAGCCAGGGGACACTGTCGGCTTCGGAATGACTTTCTCGAACCTAGAGTCGCCCCCAGCGTATAGCACTTCGCCGCTGCCTAGGACAAGCTTGAAAGTCGAAGTATTCTTCACTAGGAATGGTACAAAAGACGGAAGCTGGGATCTACATGAGGAATTAGATGCTGACAACGATCTCGGTGTCGATGGGCTTGACGGCCAATATGATCTGTATGGGGTTGTAGGTACATTCGGGGCCGTCGAGTTTGACGTGTTCTTTAGCCGTCGAGATTGGTTATGGCAGCCAAGATGATTCCACGCTCGGGGCATGGAACGAAAACTTTCGGTATGTAAGACTACTACGATTCTTGACCTGTCACCAAATTATCTCCATGCGCTTTTTCTGTTCTTTGAGTCGTCGATTCTGTTGCATGGATTTCTTTTCCCTTTTCGATAATGGACGTCGGTGAAAGCGTCACTCTTGCTGCTCTTAAGCGATCAAGCTTATGTACTTCCAATCTACTTCCTACACACATATATGCATGTACTGTACGTCTTCGCTACCCAGCGGGGAACCGGGAAGTTGCGTTCCCGGTCGATCAGGTCTCAGGTCCTACGTACATTGTGAGCTGCGGAAGGCCTGCATAAGTCCGCTACTACATCCAGAGACTGCAAGTCCATTTCAGGGTCTTTATGGCATTCGCACGGCGCCACTAAGGATGATGTTGTGTAACAAGCGCGAAATCTACTCTTCGCATTCTCCAGCCCTTGTCGCAGCAACAATCTGCAACGAGAATCACGGCATTCTTCCGATGTACCAAAGTTGCTCGTGGACGCCACGTAGGAGATAGCAGTACCAGTGAAGTTCTTCCTGGTATCGCGCAAATGCAACCGCGGGTGCAAGCGGGCCTATCGCCAGATCGAGAATGCACCCCCGAACAATCTCACATTAGTTTATGCAGACTTCAACGGCTCCTGAGGCACAAGCAATTAATAACGTCGACTCTGGCAGCCTACAGGACGCCTTCGTTCAAGACAGCAATGGGGATTGGAAGCAAGCATTGTGAAGATGGTGGAAAGAAGAAAACCCAATGTTCTACGAAGTGTCGTATTGCGCAAGAAATACCCAGTCGAAGAGCCCGAATCATGCTCGTGCGAATGCATACACCCGCCAATATCAATCTTCAGAACATGGGTTCAATTGCATGTTCTCTCGTGTGGCGTGGATGTGGGTCTCTCAGACATGTTTTTCAATGTGGGGCGGTAATACAAAAAGGCTTTTGTGACCACCAATCAAATTGGGCCCCAGGCATCGGAGAAGAACCTCCTGAACCACCGAGGAGCACGGCTCTCCCTCTGTATGTCGACAGCAAGCCAACCGGATGTATTGTTTTGTAGTGAGTGACTGAAAAAGATACAATGTCACGGGGACCAGGAGGGAAAGTTTTCCTGCCAACTGTTCGCGGACATTGCGCGGGGTTTTTCTTCGGCTTGCGGCTCGACTAACCCAAGAAAGATTACCTAAGCAAGGTCCACCCTTTCTCCCGCTCGTGCATTAACGTGATACGGTAAAGTCCAGGGATTGCTTTCACACATGCAACTTCTTTTGACCAGCGGCGGAAAGACTGGCGATCTCGCGACTGTGACTTGCTATGGCTTGTTCATTAAGCATCCATCTGGGAAGTAGTCCCATGCACCAGGACGCAAACGATATTGAATTTCATCACGAGCTAGTCTCCAGGGCAATGATGGAAGATATGTATACAAAGCTCGTTCGTGTCATATACATTCCTTTGGACGACTTTGCGCCTCAAACACATGTGGATCGCTCTTTCGTGTACATTGGATTGAGTAGCATCAATCCCGTTGATGTTTCTCGCCGTCCTTTCCTTTCGTTATGTATCTCGACCACAAGCTCTTCTTGTCGTTGTTGTAAGTTGACAAATGCCCGCCCCAAGTCTTTGCGTTTGTTACCTATTTGTTCTGACCGTCGAAGCCTCTTTCGATATCTACGCTTGGTCGTAAGTGTATTTGCATTCTACAGCTTGCGACCTATACGCATACCCGGGAACCCCCGGTTCTTCTCAAAAGATGTTACGGTAATAATACCTTCGCTAGAAGGCGACAGTCCCGAGCTTTTTGATACAGTTCAGAGTATTCTGGCAACTGAGCCATACGAGATAATATTGGTCACCGTTGATGCACAGCTGGCACGAGCACAATTGATGATCAAAAGAATGGGCACTTTCCGTGCCCGAGTCATGAGCGTACCGCATCCAAACAAGCGCTGGCAAATGGTCCGAGCTATCCCAGATGTACGAACGGGGATTACAATATTCGCAGATGACGACGTTACTTGGCCATCAACGCTGCTTCCATGGATACTGGCCCCCTTCGATGACGAACGATATGGCGGGGTTGGCACTAACCAGAGGCTTCGACGCGCGAACGCCCCAAGTATTCAGCAGCGCGCATATGGCTATCTGGGGGCTCTGTACCTGGAAAGGCGTAATTTCGATTGTGCTTCCTGTATGTACATGGATGGCGGCTTGCCGTGTCTTTCAGGCAGGACAGTAGCGTATCGGACCAAGATCCTAAAGGACCACTCGTTCATCCATGAGTTCACCCATGAGCAGTGGACGTCCAAATACCAGCTACATGCGGACGATGACAACTTTCTCACCAGGTGGATGTGTTCCCATGGATGGAAAATATGGTATCAATACCATAAAGAGGCCGAAATCCTTACCACGCTCGAGGACAACACAAAATTTTGGAGGCAGTGTTTGCGATGGGTTCGAAGCAACTGGCGGAGTAACCTTACAAGCCTGTTCCGGGAGGAGATTTGGAGGTTAGTGGATTCCTAGTCCGACTCGTAGCTTGCTATGCCGTATTTACTCGACGGGCAGGATTCAGCCATGGAGTACTTACGCGGTTTTCCAAACCACCCTCACCCACTGGTCCTTCCTCTGGGATTGCATCCTTGTGTACACGTTCGTTTGGACCACGGCGGCGTGGAACTACGAGTCTCGAGAACTGGGCTTCGTTCTGCTCGCCGTTTGGATATTTTTCATCGGCAAAACGGCCAAAACACTCGGGCACTACATCCGGTATCCCGTCGATTTCCTGCTGCTCCCGTTCTCGATTATTTTCGGCTATCTGCACGGTTTCATTAAGCTTCATGGCCTGCTATCTATCAACGTTGTAAGTTGGACCGGCGTCCCTAGATCTGAGACATTTCACAAGCGACGGCGGGCGGATTGCCTGCAGCTGGCGACGTTTTGTGTGCCTTGCATACTGATGGCTCATGCAGACCACATGGGGTAGCCGCGAAGGAGCCGACGGCGACCATGCGTATCGCATGGTTCGTGTCACGGAAAAGCAGCAAGTCGACCTCCAACCAGCAACGGAAACACATGGAATTTGACGACTTTACGAAATCACGGCTGCAACCCCGCTAGATGTGCTTCATTTCGAAGCCTCCGACGAAGACTCCATCGGCACAGGTGCGCACGGATGCCAAGAGAGGAGTGAACCAGTGAACCAGTCCCCTAAGTCAGGTATCGCTCTCCCTCACCCCGTCCGGCGGTCTAGCGCGTGTACGAGACTTTAACTTAATATTTATCCCTTGCGCGATCCCATGTTAGCGATCCATCGCGTTTTAGCGAATTCTTCCTTAGAAAGGGTTTTAAAATTTGGGACGGTGGGCGGCTTGCGTTGTTATCTATATTAAAAGTTTTTGATTACCCCGAGGCGCCGTTAATCATTTGAGGTCTACGGAATACATCTTTTCTTCCGCTTGCGTTGCGTCATTGTCGGCTAGAAGGATGGGGAAGTTCCCTAATGGCGAACATCTAAATACTTTCCACTTCGAGGCTGCAGTGCCTTGTGGCAACGAATCGATTGTTGCGCAGAATTCGGTATTGGAGAATTGGAATGGAATTGAACAGCGTCTTCGGTGAAGTAACGTTGGTCCAAGCACTGTTACACAGCATGTGCTTGCGGACGCCTGAGAAAGGCAAGCCAGCCCCTCGAGGTGCATGCTCGGTACAGCGGCTGCAGGCCGCTAATGCGAACAGCACCGGCAGCAGTGAGTGGGGCTGCTTGCTCTCTCAACAAAAACCGACTGTACAGGGTATCAGGCTATTCTATCCGTACCTTAGTATGTACCAGCAAGTGCTAGCAAGGTACTGTAAGGTCGAAACCGCCCCCATTGTGCACGTTTTCAGTGACGGGCAAAGGACACGGAGATACTTCCACTGGTGCCCCCCGGATACATTCGATAAGATGCTGCATTTTGCATGGCTCGGCAGACGACTCTTGACATCATCCTTTGAAGCACCACGCCTCATCCAGCGGTGATGACTACCCGACTGTAGCAGTATGTAGTGCTCCCGAGAACCATGATCAAATGATGATGATAATAACATTCATAATCATCATAATCATCATGATATTCATGATAATAATAATATTAATAACAATAACAACGATTCACGTGTTCACCAAGGAGATATCTTAAAACACACCGGCAGTGGTTCGATGCACATTGTCCATTCTTACTTTATGGTGGGCGCTTGCGAAAAAGCCCAATTGGCAGCTGCAGCTTCAGGGATCGAGGTCGCACGGCATCGACATCGACGTGGTTGCACATGGTCGCACAAATCTGGCGTCGCATGCGCCATGGGATGATAGCGAATCTTCTTCTTCCTACCATCTGGATTGTCCAGCGTGTGATCTTCTGTAAGTACTGTACATACTGTACATACTTGATCCATCAGATCGGCTGCTGCAGTGATGCCGAAGTACCTTCCACGTACCGGAACATGTCTTTGCGAGCTTGGTTGACATTGGACTTGCTGTACTGTCGCTGTAGCTGTAGGTGTCAACCCCACCACCCCACCCTCTAAACCCGGTCGAACACGACGTCGGTACTCGTAACAATCATCGATCATGTTTCTTGATTGCCGTTTCAGCACAGACCTCTTACTTCCAGACAACAACAGCCACCCATTCCACCCCCTCGCCACCACCATCAGTTCAGCACACCCTCTCACAGACGCCATGAGGGCAGACACCATGCACGGCAGCTAGAGATGCCTCGCATATGGTCCAGGGTACGACGAACTTAATATCCGCCTTCCACTTTGGCCAGAGAACGATAATACCACATGCATTCCGACCACGGACCACGACCACGACAATGACGGCAAGACATCCAATGCGTGACTCGTTACGACTTTCACTTGATAGCACCAGCAATACTTGATGGAAGCCACCAATTGGCATGGACCATCTGAATTCTTACGAGGTCTCGTGCTCGGAAGATTCGTTGATTTGCCAATCGCGAATACGGGCATGCACCCATTCTCTGCGTCACCAATGGACTGTCGACAAAGTCGGTTCCTAACGGATTATTGTTGTACGGATTAGAGCTCGGGTCAGCAAAGGGTCGGCAACGCAAGGGTCTTAAGCGTCTCCCTGTGAGCCTGTGAGCCTGTGAGTCTGTGACCAAAGGCGCGTCTGGATACGAGATCAGCCCTATGATACTACTAGTAGATACCTCTACTACTGTAATAAAGCCTTCACAATGTGAACAAACAGATCTCGTGGCCATCTGATCTATCCGCGCCATCGGCAGGCACCAAAAGAACAAGTACGAGCATCGATCTCTGCTCGACTGTGTATCACATGATAATCCCAAAAGACCAGTCTCGGCGCCCCGTGGCATTTTTGTTCGGAAACGCCACCTCGTTGTCTTCCTTCATCGAAGCCAGCCACATCTCCACGATTCAGCCTTGAAACCTACCCCACGCGTAGGATCGGGATCCAGAGATTACTGGTTGAACCCTTGCCGACCGCCCTGTGGTCATGCAAGGATGATGGCTCGTCTGGCAAATATAACTCGAAAGACCTGTTTTCTCGACGTCTGATCAATTCAGTTCTAGAGCGTAAGGTGAGAGCCATGGTCCGGCAAGCTATGGGCGCTTGCTATGTCAGGGAAATACATCAAAGATCATCCAGGATAAGGCCCGTGCTAAGCAGTGTCTGACACGCCATTTTCTCATCGAATCGCTCATGGTCGTCCATCCAGGGAAGACCCAAGGCAAATGCATACTCATTGGAGATAATTTGCCGGGTATTGTAATTACCATAAGAATCTCTGGCCGCCGTCTACCCTAGCTTGTTTTCTGCGCATCTTCTTCAGCAAAAGTAGCAGGCTTCTCGGGCTTCTTTTTCCTCTCCAGGGCGTTGGTACACTCTACGATTGAGACCTTATAAGAGGACGAAGGATCATGTGCTGCTATCGCTCAGATCAACGTGACCAACATATCAAAGCCCCTCGACCAGTTTGCAAGTATTCTCATCTCTTGCGGTGTAGGAGGTAATGGTAGGTTGAGGCTTCGTGGAGAGAGTCGTCTGCGATGACAGACGTTGACCTCAGTTCCTCAGCCATAGCATGGCAAAAGCAAATTCCAGCACCTTAAGCAACGCACAAATGTTCTCACATGAATCACAAGTATCTTTTACAGTTCTATCAAACGATGGTCTTAGCTCTGGGTGTTTCTCCATCTCACTTCTTCTAACTTGATGCACCAATCATAATACGATATTTCCAGATGGACGGGGCAAAGCTTCAGCCGAAGTCCCGACCAGAGCAAAACCCTGCCTAACCTCCGGATTTCTTGTCTAACCAATCTCACGTGTCACGTCAAGGGAAACCGGTAAAAGAATCCGTGTCAAACTGGAATAAGGCTACCCCTTCTCAACAATGCCATGTCAAACATGAGTCTCTCAGTTTAGCGACAAAACCGAAACTGGCTGCCGTTGCTATTCCCAAGAACCTGGGAAGCATCCACAGAACTACAATAGTCGGTAGATAATTACTTGACAAGACGAAGAACACAGGAGAAGAAAGACTGCACTTCCGCCCTTTGCCTCTTGCCCGAATCTATCGAACAAGCTCGAATTCTCAACGATGGCTTTCTGACTCGAGCAATGCGTCAAATGTCGATCCGAGTTCCAGATCATCTCGAAAAACACAAAGTGTGAATATTCGCACCAAATCCCTCAGAAAGCTTATCCTACAGCAAAACGCCTTTGCGGCTCCTTCATCCCAAGTCAGGTCAACAAGGACGTAGAGCGCAACACTTTCATGGGGTCATTACGACTAGTACAACTCGAACTGATACTTCGACATCACTTGTTCAACGCCACAATCATCGATGTCGAGAATATTTCCCTAAATCTGATCTCTCGCGGAAGCACTCTGTTTCAAAAGGTGAGGACCGCGCCTTTCTACAAAACTAGCAAGAGGTGCGTATGTCATAAGAAGAAAGAGAAACACCCTCAGCGACGTTTGAATCTACATCATGCAACAGACCAATTCCCCGTTTTTTCTACCAAGAGAAGAAATTCTATATCTGTAATCCATGTTAGTCGATTACTTGACCTCGACACCACAAACCTCTCTACATACAAACAAAGCAGACGCTCGATAACCAGCCACAAGTAGCGCTCTTCATTCTACAAGGAACCACTCGGCTATGGAATAAATTGATAATCTGAGCTCTCATGAACGTCTTTGAACGAAACAATAGGGGCTAGTCCGCAAACGGTGGTGATGGGCGGCCGGAGACATGACTATGAGCCAGTGGGAATATTATAGCGATGTGTAAATATCCGTGATTGCTCGAGTCTAAGCATTGACGGTTAGAGAACGAGGGCGAGGGAGAGGCTGGCCGGCGGTGTTGTACATAAGAAATCCCTTCAGCTGCAAGCCCTTGTCCGTCCTTCCCCCCACTCTCCTCCTTCCCACCCCGCCACCCCTTTTCCATTGTCCCATCCCACTCCCTCCCCCTCCCCCTCCCCCTCAGCCTTCGCATCCTCGTCTCATTCCATCTCATCCGCATCCTCATCCCCCACCTCCCTCCCCGCATCCCTTCACCGCCCCACCCATACATTCCCTCGGAACCGCACCTCCACACCCCAAACCACCCTCCCCCCTCGCGCTCGCTACCGCTATCGCTCTTCCCGCCGCTATATCTTCATCGAAACACGTGCTAGAGTAGGGAGAGGTCTTAATTCTTAATTCTCAACTCTCAATTCCAAGGCACGACTCGAGAAAAAGGGCAAAGGTTGAGCGGGTGCGAAGTTGTGTGTACTGTAGCAGAACACTAGACTATCCGTCGGCGGTTACGAGGACGACGATGAAACAATGATGACACCACAACGATGTTGCATGTCTTAAAAGTGGCCATATACCTCATCTATAGCTCATACACATAATGAATGTGCTTTTAAGAATTATTTCCGGCATGCGAAGGTCCGTTTGGGGTTTTTTATCTAGGTACCTTAGTTCCTACATACATACATAGGTAGTCTGATTGCCGAACTCAACTTCCCCCCACTAACACACCTCATCCCATCCCCGTACATATATCCATAAAGAAACCCCCCCCCCCCCCCCCCCAAAAACCAAACAAACAAAAAGATCTGGTTCACGCCATCCCATCCCCGCCCCATTTTCCCAAAAAAATCTCAAAAGCAGAAAGAAAAAAACTGATATGATGAAAGAATTGATTTGAGAGATGTGGGTTGATAACAGAGAAGGAAAAAAAGAAGAAGAAAAAAGAAGAAAAAAGAAAGAAAAAAGAAGAAAAAAGAATCAAGTAAATGAAGGATAACTACTTACCTACCGTCCCTCACAACAACAATCACCAAAAAAATAACCGGCGTGAAATATCTCTTCTTCTTCCTCTGTGGTTTTCTTTCTCATTTTTGGATGTAGATATAGGTATAGATGTAGATGAAATTTCTTGCAAAAAGCGAGGGGGTTGTTGTGGCAGCAACAGCAGAAGCAGAAGCAGCAGCAAAACTTTCTTCTTCTTCTTCTTCTTCTTCTTTCCTTCTTCTTCTTCTTTCCTTCTTTCTTTCCTTCTTTTCTTCTTTTCTTCTTTCCTTCTTTCCTTCTTGCCTTCTTGCCTTCTTGCCTTCTTGCCTTCTTTCCTTCTTTCCTTCTTTCCTTCTTTTCTTCTAATTTTTCTTGCTTTGCTTCTTTCTTTGCCTTGCTTTGCTTTGCTTTGCTTTGCTTTGCTTTGCTTTGCTTTGCTTTGCTTTGCTTTGCTTTGCTTTGCTTTGCTTTGCTTTTTGGTGAAAAGAAGGTTTATGAGGTGTGTGGGGGAAATTGTGGGGGATGTGGTGGTCGGTAGGGGGGGTGGGAGGATTAGTGTTTTGATGGAATGAGGGAGGGCTTGCAAGCTGTTGGCTGTTGGTGTTGGTGTGAGGTTTTGGTTGATGTAATGGGATGTTTGTGCTTTGTCTTCTTCGTCTCATCTTGATCGCTTCCGTTCTCTTTTCTCTTTTTCTCTTCTCTTCGTTCTCTGCTGTCTTTTTCTTTTTTCTTTTTTCACTTCTCAGTTCTCAGTTCTCATTTCTTTTTTCTCTCTCTTTTTTTCTTTAGCTTCGTTCGCTCTTCAAGGCATCGACTCATTTTCTTGTCCTTCTGTTTTCACGCACTTCTAAATCTCAAGTTGATACGTTTTTTTTCTGTTTTTTTCTGTTTCTTACTTTTCCTTCTTCTTCGTCTTCGTCTTCGTCTCACAATGCTATAAGATGAAATGAGACGATCAAGAAAGAGAAAGGAAAAAGAATGAAAAGGTTTGATAACACGGAGGAGAGTAATTTGTTCAAGGAAAGGCAACAGGGTTGAGGCAAAGGCAAAGAAATGAAAAGGAAAGGGAAATATAGGAGTCTAGGAATATGAACATGGCCCTTGCTGCACCCCTCAGCTGTAGGAAATTCGTGATTATTTATTCGATACTTCCGCCTGCATACGCCATTGTTACGCCGTATCAGTTCTCCCCAATCCTGAAATGGACGATATCTGCTGGATAAGATATGTCGCGCTAGCCTTTTAAGATTGACTCCATCTGACCCTGATCACCTTGAAAAAACACGCTCGCTGCTCATTCTCTTGCTTTGTCAGAAAAAGTAACTATCCCCAACTCAATCAATCGTCATCCGACTCGTCACCGGCATCCCCCCATGATGCGCCAGACTCGGCATCTCCGTCATCATCCCGCCATGCAACTTCTCATCCTCGCTCTCGACTTTCCTGCCCGCGATAAACGGCTTTAGGCCACGATCAAAATTGGCCATGCACGCGCACGCGTTGATGATCGTCAGAACGATCAGGATGATGGTGATGACGGCGAAGGTAGTCAGGGAGTGGCGGACGGGGTCATAGGAGCGGTAGCGGGCTTTGTTATTGGTTTGGTACATGCGGACGAGTTTGAAGAGGAAGTAAGCGAGGGCGGCGAAATAGAGGAGCTGGTGGTGTGCGAGGTTAGGGATGGAGAAGTTTGGTGGGAATGTTGGGGCTTACAATGGTGATGACCATCCCTGGTTTGTTTTCTCTGCGAGTGAATAAGGCGGCTAATAGAAGGATTATGATTGTGACAGGAATTGCGGCAATGGTAAGGTAGAATTCGATTTGTTTTCTGTTGACGACAATGACGAGGAATTGGATTGTGAAGCCGAGGAAGAAGAAGAAGTCGAATTTCAGCAGGGCAATATAGATCTAGAATGACTGGATTAGTTGACCTTCATTGGTACTTTCGATGGCAAGCATACCTGAAAGGTCAAGTATCGCCTCTTCATCCTCAAATCCGCACTGATATGCTTGTATATCGTCCACGCAAATTCGTCGTACAATTTCCATGCAACTACAGACATGAAGACTGTTCCTATTGCGATGATACATGGAATGGCTATAAGAAACGGCTTAATCGTAACCCATATATGAAGATCAATCTCGTTGTTGGCGCTGAGATTGACAACGGCAGTTTGGATCTGGTCCATTTGCACAGCGGCATAGATGAGTAGACCGATATTATAGAGACATAGGCCAATTATCTGGATAGTGTTCTTAAGTCGGAGAGCGTCGTACACTAACACCAGCTGGTAGAGGAGTCCGAAAATGTACAAGGTTAGAAAGGTGGGGATGCTGCGTGAATCTGTTTCTTTTTCGGCTGGTCCTTTGAGGTTTACCTGGAATTGATCGAATACGTAACTGTAAGATAGTTCGTTAGACATCTCCAAACATCTTGTCGTAAAGACGGCACGCTGCTCGGGGGTTATCAAGTTCAAGGTGTTGACTTACGCTTCGAATGCCATTACTATTGCTGCTTGAAGGGTCGTTACGGCCACAAAGGCCCATGTCCAGAACGAATTTGGTTTGTACATTATTCCTCTCGCCTGACCACGGCCAGCGGGTCTAGGCTTATATCCTTCTCTGTGAAACCCGCCAGCGTATTGCTGGTATGATCGGTCCAACGGCTGACCTCCTAAGAGGGAAGCTCTTGCCTCGTGGCCTTGAATTTTGACGGTATTTGGACGCTAAGTGTGGAGCTGGCAATACAGGTATACCGACAAAGGTTTGATCAAGTCACTAAAGTGGATGTCCAGAGGACCACATTCGATAGTGACTGTCCAACCAGTTCCGTCCCCGACACGAAGAATTGCGCTGTAGCAACTCGAAAAGGGAAGAGCACCAAGTAAGAAGCCTTGCGACTCGGTACAAAGGTTGGATTGAATTTGTGTAGTGGCGACTGTCTCCGACTTCGTGGTCTCTCTCGGCCAAAATGCTGAAACGGAAGAGTTGGGGGTCGGGGTTTTCACAAGGCTTGGCGATCCTCAGCTTCGTTTGCTGGTGTTGCAGGTATCCGTTGCAGTAGTAGGAAAAGAGTGAGGAGTAAAAAGGAAGGTCGCGATCAAGACTGGTGGTGGTGGAAGTGTAGAGTAAGGTAGCTGTCGATAATGATGGATGATAGGTTTTCTCCTCACATCCAAGACAGATAGCCTTTCCCGCCAAGCCAGGGGACGGAGCCTCGTGGAGTCGTGGGCGCCACTTGGCGCGTCAAGGGTCTTTTGACGAACCCTTTGGCTTTGGACCACGCTTTGGCCCTACTCTATGCCTTCCCAAATAAGGTACTCTCTATATGGGCAGACGGTTCTATGAGTCGATGTATGATAGCGACTCGTCAGATATCTGTCATTTATTAACAGGAGGGAAATGTTGGTCCCTATTTACGATGTCACGTTGTTTTGTTCAATTGTTTCTCTCGAAGATTGTGGCTTAGACACACTCCGCTCGTACATCCTTTTCAGGTTGATGAATAAAGAGCCAATATATACCTTAGGTCGTTGTAGATACACGCCATTGTGCGACGTGGACTCTACAGTGAAGTTCGAGTTCATTACCGACAGCATATCGCATATCGCATGAAGGCGTTCTCAGCTTGCCACAACTCCCACAGCGGCGGTACTTTGGTACTCTCCCATTACTAATTAACACTTATTCGTCGAGATCATGGCTTCAGGTACAGTCTACCACCATACAAACATGCTACTACTAATTCTTCTCTCAGACGATGAGCTACTGGAAGGAATCGCAAGGGACGGTACTATGGACTAGTAGGACCACCAAAGCCGCCAGCGTTTATAGATGCTGAGAAAGCCCGTAGCTCACGGTGGCCTGGCCTCTTTGAACGTATCTTGCCCAGATTAGAACATGTACGCCTCCATCCTTCGCTCCTCAACAGGAACTTGTCTAAGCAGGACACAAGATTGTCCATAACGACTTCCCAATACCCACAATCCCCCTCCCAGAGCCTCTACCATCGTTAAATGAAGACACCAAACCCGACCCCTCAAGCGACTCCTCCCAAAAAGAAAATGCACACCCCGACGCTCCCTCCACTCGTCTTCCTCGGACTTCGCCGTCTCCTCTCCCCTTCCGGCCAATATCTATCAACAGCCTCTCCCTCCCACCAGGGACCCTCCCACCACCCCTCGTCTCCCTCCTCTCCTCGATCCAAACAACCCTCAAAACCTCCTTCGCCACATCACCTCCACATACCGCCCAACGCCTCGCCGAGCTGCTCTTGAGACCGCGGGACCACTACCGTACTCTGCCCTCATACCTCCGCGCTCTCGACCGCGTCATCTCAGTGTCGACTCCTTTGTCCCTTTTCCCGCTCCCCTCCATTTCCTCCCCCTCCTCCAACAACCTCACAAACGGCCTGCTGCAAAACGGCTCCTCCCCTCCATCTGCCACCCCAACCTCCACCAACGAAATCCACGACGACGACGACGACTTCATCGGCGGCGCAGCCCTAACACCCATCCCCTGGCTCACGAACACCACCCACTCCGACCTAACCCCCGCACGCCCCCTCACCCTCCCCACAAACAGCGACCTCCGCACCGAATCCACCTCCCTAATCGACGGCCCCAACGGCTCCGGCTCCATCGAAACAGTCTCCGTTACCGTCAATGGCATCTCCTCTTCCACCCACCCTTCCCAAAACACCAATCGCGCAGGGATAACCCAAGGCGAGCTCCTCCGCCAAGAACAAGAAGCCGGCATCGTCCCCGTGCCTATCCCGCAGCAACAACACGGCCGCGTCACCCGCAGCTCCTCCGCCGCGCGCAAAGAGGAAGAAAACGCAACAAACCCTACAGCAGCAGGGGCAGCGGGCGAGGAAACCGAAGAACGCGTCCACGCGCGCGGGCCCGAGTTCGTGGGCATGGAGGATATGGGACCGCAGGCGCGCGGGCCGGGGAGCGGGCGGTTTGACGTCGAGGGTGCGTTGGGGCGGAGGGGAGAGGGGGAGAGGGTTGGTGGGGTGGGGTATGCGAGGGAGGAAGGGGAGGGGGGGAGGGATGCAGATGGGGATGTTGTGGTTAAGGATGCCGATGCTGATGGGGTAGCTGAGGGGGAGGGTAGGGAGGGGTAGGGAGGTTTTGGTTTTGATTTTGGGGGGTGAGGTGGGATGACGGCCAGACATGTTAAACGCCATACCATGTGTACCGATGCAACGAAGCATACGGGAAAATACACCATCACACCGCCTCGAAGCCCCATTGCAGGCTCCCCACGGGAACCCGACTGCACCAAAAATCCCTCAAACCCAGCACCTCAACTCCCAACGCGAGCAAAGGGACCAACATCGTTCAGATATCTTGTTTATTCCCTAAAAGCTGCCTATGAGGAATCTATCATACAGCTAGAGTATCAAGCCCCCCATCATCTCATCTGATCTCGTCAAGATAGATAGCACCCCGAGCGCCATAGCCATGCGAGAACGCTAACATATGCCCTTGGCCCTAACCCCATAAATCCTTTGCCTGGTCACACCAACGCAAACCCTCAATCAATTAATCTCCATCCCCTCGTCCTCACCCTCCTCCACTTCGCCCTCCCCATCCACCTCCTCAACCGCCCCCGTTCCCAATCCACCACCCCTACCCTTCCCCCCCTCCCTCCCCACGCCCCCAACCCCAAACTTGCCGCCCCCCAAACCCCCGACCATCTCCAGCTCCTCCCCACCCACAACGCGCCCTTCCACGTCAATAACCTCGCACAGCTCCATCATGCTCTGCCTGCTCAAGCGCCGAAACGCCTCGGAACGCACAACGCGGCCCCAGTGCGTGAGACAGTAGTTTGCCGCACGTCGCCTGAGCCACTGCTCCCCGGCCGTGCCAGCGCGCTCCCAGACGACGGCGGCGGACTCGACGTCCATTTCCCTGCTGAGGCGGTGGATGCATAGTAGGCGTAGGCGGGGCATGTCGTAGACATTTGCCATGACAAGCAGGCCAGCGACGTCGCCGAGGTCGGCGCAGTACGAGGGGTGTTTGGCGATGCTGTCTGTATAGAGATAATAGAGGAAGGCGCGGACGACAGGATAGGGTTCGGGGATGTGCATTTTCTTGGTTTGGAACTCGGCCATTTGGGAGGCGTAGACACGGGTGAAGTGGGGCCAACGGGCTTGGAGGATCAGTTTATGGACGTGGATCGGTGGGGAGGTATGGACGGTGGAGGATAGGAACTGCGGGGTGTTTTCGGCCAACAAGGGGTCTATAGTTGTGTAGGAGGACATATCAATATCGTCAGCTTGGACGTCGTCTTTCTCGCCAGTGATGATAAAATCAGCACCGCTCCCGGATTCTGTGGGACGATCGAACATTGAAGCAAGGTCCGCACCAAGACTGCTGAGGTTGGAGGTCGGGTGTGTGTCTGAGGCCGGAATTTTGCCTTTTCCCATGCTGGGTTCAGAGGAGAGATCGTTGCCTGGTAGGCCAAATCTTCGGAGGTCGAGGGGGAGGACGTCGCTGAGGTATTCTTCAAAGGCTGCATTCCCTGGGGATTCGTTCGCGCACCCTAAGAGCCAGGCTTTGGTGCCGTCTTCGTTTACAGCACAGTAGTGCCAGCGATAGGTGGGATCGAAGATTTCGGGCCCTTCGGCTAGCTTTTGCCATTGTAGGGCATCGAGTTCTAGGGCTGAGAGGTTACATTCGGATGGGCGAATGGTACCTGCAGGGGTGACAAAGTCGAGCAGAGCGCCCGAGGAGTAGACGTGGAAATGCGTTCCCAATGCTTGTGATGGGACATTTGGTCCTGAGACGAACCTCATAGATGAAATTGCACCTGGGGCAACAGGCTTTGTAACCATCGAAGCAGCTCGGACCTGGACACTGCTGGAGTTTGCAGTATAGCCAGTAGACCCAGTGGCTATGTGTTGAGGCTGGTTGTATTGAGCGAACTGTGACGGTGGATTTGGTGTACGGTCTGTCGTCGGAGAATCTGATGAGCCTTGCGCCGGTACCGCCTTGAAAGCGGGACTACTCTTGAGATCCAGCCACCACATCTCTCCTGTCCGCTCCATGTCCGGCCCGAGCCCTCCGAACACCCAGATACGGCCTCCCCAAACCCAGGTTGAATGATCAAATCGCGCAACAAAACTCCATGATCGAGACCAAGTCCATGTTTTGAGATCTAGATAGCATATCTCGTCTAGCGTGTAGGTTTCGGTACCTGACAAGCCTCCAACGACGTACAGCTTGTCATCATAGACAGCAGCTGCATGTCGAGCTCTTCCTTTTGGTATTGTACCTCGAATATCTGGTTGTGTCCAATGTGCAGTTTTTAGATCAAATATTACTACGTCGGAGAGGTATTCCCGATGCTCGTTCTCTCCGCCATATATCAGAAGCTTCGATCCTTGCCATAAACATGCCGTATGACCTAGGATGAAGTAAGCCACTAACCATGAAGATGGACTGCCTTAAATACCCATCCGCACACCAGGTATGTCGCCATAGTTATCGACCAAGCTCCATTGTAACGATCCAAGATCAAGTCTGAGAACATGGTTGTACACTACACGAAAGCAAGGTCAGCATTGATCTGAGGCTAATTATGTTCGCGAAAGAGATATAGCTGAGAGCACTGTACCTTCATCAGTATATTGGTCGAAACCACCAAAGGCGTATATTTGGTTGTTTCCACAATATGTGACTGAGGCATTGACCAAGCAAGCAGGCCGTTGACCACAAGTTCTCATGATTTTTGGCCTATAGCTCTCATTGGCGGTGCGAGAGGTCTTAGAGGGGCTGCTAGGCATAAGATAGGTATTGTTTGAAGAAGAAGCTGATGCTGGCGTTCTGTTGTGATTTGAGAAGCCACTCCATGCACTTGTGCTTGACTGCGGTTGCTGATACCCAGAACCGGGGGTGGTTCTACTTTGGTGTTGATCCATAGTTCTTCACATGTCGCGGCACCATTCGTGGGTCAGTTGACTTTGAGCGAGAGATGAGTGAATAAGGGCCTGTGCAAATTTCTCTCCCTCTCTCGTGCGGCGGCTCTGAGATGCTTGAAGTGTCGAGTGGTCTCACAGTGACATTGGAATTTGATAACTATCGCCAGACTTCGGAGATTGTCCCGACTTCCCGGTGATTGGTAGATCCCTATTACTAAGCTTCGTTGCTCAGCAACTGCTTAGCGCATCGGTCTGTTGACTGGTACATAAACTTCGGGTCCAGAGTCTCTGTTCCTTCCTCTCTCTACATTACTTCTATCCGCATACCTCCTCTTCTCTATCTCCTCTGCATTTATTGCAAAACATTATTACCTTACGCAAGATTACTGTCTTCAATCCATTAGATCGTTCAAACCTGTTTTCAAGTCTGAATTGATCGACCCACCGATTGTTAGAACATCTCTGCGAAGGGACCTCGATTAACAGCATTTGCTCCGGTACAACATCAACTACTAACAACTATTTACCCAGGATCCATTCAGTTGAGACTCTTGGGAGCTCATTCGACACCGGAACATACAACCCTCGACAGGCTCGTTGGTTAATCGACTATTACTAACCTGAAGACCACCGGTCTTCTTCCACAGGACATTGATCGATACATTAAATTGTCCTTTCGATCAAAACATATCATACAATGGCAACTGCCTCGATATCAACTCCCCTCAAGAGCCATCATGGTATCTTCTCTACGCGAACCGCCGGTGGCCGTATGCCCTTGACGCCGTCGCCGCGCACACGAACTGCGAGCCTCGCCACCAACGCCTCGAACAGCTCCTCCCCCTTCACTCCTCCGAGACACGTATCAGACAGTATCCATGTAACGTCACAATCCACATATGGCGGCAATCTGTCACAGTACTTCGCTAGGTCGACCTCAAAATCGACCTACCGCGACTCTCCAAAGTCCAACATTGCCAAGGCTAAGAACTCGCCCAGACATCTCGAACTTGGCGTGTCGGATTGGAATCTTACTGGTACTGGGCCTGTCGTTGGGCAAACACCCTCAAAGAGCTGTAGTCGGAAGAGAGGTCCTCTACGTTCAAGATCAGGCAAGACCACAGTCCGAATCGATGCAGGAGATCGCTTTATCCCGAATCGGACTGCAAGCGAAGGCTTAGCCATAGCTGGCTCAGGCAAACTCGATCCGGACAGCCAACGACCAAAGACTAGTGGCGAAGGTTCAACAGTCCTTGCGAATGCGGCAAGTGCTTTCAATCTTGGGGGCCACAGCTCTGATGATGATGCTACCGCCGCTCTTGAAAGACTTGATTTGGGCGACAACGAGGAATCCACATCATACGTGAAGCCCGCTCCAGAAACTCTTGCGTATGAATCGTCTTTGGCGTCCGCTTGTGGTGTCTCACTGAATACCCGCATTCTCGCATTCAAGCCAGCACCACCCGAGTCTTCCAAACCAATCGATTTGAGATCACAGTACAATCGTCCCCTCAAGCCTACAAATGCCGCGGCAGCACAATTTCGACGAAGAGTCCTAACTGCTCCAGAGCGTGTACTTGATGCTCCCGGCCTTGTTGATGACTATTACCTTAACCTTCTTGACTGGAGCTCAGGTAACCAGGTCGCAATAGGCTTGGAGCGCAATGTTTACGTCTGGTCTGCAGAGTCTGGCACTGTCAGCTGTCTGCTAGAAACATCACCGGATACCTATGTCAGCAGTGTCAAATGGAGTGGAGACGGTGCCTACGTCGGTGTCGGTCTTGGCACTGGGGAGATCCAAATCTGGGATGTTGAAGAAGGGAGCAAGCTTCGTAGCATGCACGGCCATGATACCCGCGTTGGAGTAATGGGCTGGAACAAACACCTTCTCTCTTCTGGCGCTCGAAGTGGCTTGGTTTACAACCACGATGTCCGCGTTGCTCAGCATAAAGTCGCCGAGCTAGTGTCTCACACATCTGAGGTCTGTGGACTTGAGTGGAGGTCGGATGGTGCTCAGCTTGCCACTGGTGGTAACGACAACTTGGTCTCTATTTGGGATGCCCGATCCTTGGGTGCTCCCAAATTCCAGAAGACCAACCATCGTGCTGCTGTCAAGGCCTTGAGCTGGTGCCCATGGCAGCCAAACCTCCTTGCTACTGGAGGAGGTTCATATGACAGACATATCCATTTCTGGAATACCACAACAGGAGCTCGAACCAACAGCATCGATACCGGATCTCAAGTGACAAGTCTACGATGGAGCAACCACTACCGCGAGATAGTCAGTTCAAGCGGGTTCCCAGATAACTCTCTTAGTATCTGGAGCTATCCGACCTTGGTGCGCAACGTTGAGATTCCGGCACATGAGACGAGAGTACTCCACAGCTGTCTAAGCCCAGATGGCCAGATGCTAGCAACAGCAGGTAAGCTACCATGTTCATTTTTCACCAATTTTCGCTGACCAGACTATTAGCTGCGGATGAGAGTCTCAAGTTCTGGAAGCTTTTCGAGAAGAAGCCCGGTTCAAGTTCAGCAATTTCAAGGGAAGGAGGTGTGACTGGCAAAGGAGGGGATATGGTGAAGCAAATGACGATAAGATAGGGATTGGGGCTCTCGTGTCTCAACCCATTGGATCCGTAGTTGCGTATTCTTTTAGATTGTACTTAGCGACTGGTGTTTGAGGTTTCGCATAGGATTTCGCGGTTTTGAAGATGAACAGATCTCGCTATTAGAACTTGGCAGATCAATTTCGGTGGGGAAGTCATTCGATACAAATTACAATCTCAATTTGATCGATCCTAACTGAAATGTGCTTTGGGTGAGACAAGTGAAGCTTAAGCGCATTAGTAAGCGAGGGAGCTCTTTCAATTATTTCCTAGGAGACTGAACTTCCATTTTACAACATCAACATCTAAGAGATTAACGAACCACAACAACTCACCACGCATGGTATGACACACAGACACGATAATTAGATCAAAGAGAAAGCAATAAAGTGAGACTTAGCTGGAACATCGGGCCTGGACATAAAGGTGGGAGGAAAGAGACTGGGCCTAGTCGGAACATCGACACCTCACGACGAATCCGTATCATCCCAAACACTTCGAACCAACACATACAGTCCTTTGCTCCAACTGGCCAACCACGTCCAGACTGGGATTGGTAGCTTGCTGTCGGCAGGATGTCGAACCAGCTTGTGGTCAGTCTGCTCTTGCCAGACTGTTCAAGCCCTATGCACTATCATGTAACACAGACGCTGAAGAGAACAACTAATTGTAGGGTTCCGTGTACTCCAAGATCATGGACGATGTGATCGACAACTGTCAGGTAACCTTCGAGGAGGATGGGATCAACCAGCAGACACTGAACGATATGAAAACGGTTGGTCTCTTTATTTTTCTTTTTGGACTGCATCGGTGTTGATCAAGTTTTCGCACATTCCTCTTTCGTCAATAAAGACACAGCTGCTTGATTCGGTGTCAGAAATGATCAATTATCGCATCTGCACATCATAGAGCATTGTCTTTGTGTTGCGAGGGCCGGGCGCAATCTTTCGGATTTGGGTGGGCGAAAGCGGGGGAATGTGGGAGTTCTTTGATTTTGGGGGGATTACCGACCCTTTGACTCATTTATACGCACCTTGCCCTTCGGTTTCAATTTCCGCACGCGCTTGCGCATTTCCGCTAACTGCAACTCCAACCGAGCCAAGCCTTTTTCTGCTAGAATCCTCCCATTACTTTTGAGAGAAACTGTGCTGATGACGGTCATGCTATGTTATTCTGCAGACATGGCAAACCAAGCTCACTGCGATGCACGTCGCTTCTTTTCCATGGGAACCACCGCCAATACCTCAACCGATGGTCGCCAATCCTACCCCTGTACCTTCCAACGTTCCTCGACCGCAACAGATACCGTCAAGTGGACCCCCTCCATCTGCAATGCCGTTGCCGAGTAATAGTGGTGGTAGCGTACGTATCAAGACCGAACCAGGCTCTTACGACACTTCGGGAATCCCTCAAAACAATGTTCTTAATGGTAATTACGGGAATGCTGTCGCCCAGCAACGTGCTGCACAGAATCTGCAAGAAAAGTTCGGTGCCGGTGCCAATCTGCAGATTAATCAACTCCATGCACAGGCAGGTATGGGGATTCCGAGTCAGCAGCCCCATCGGAACCCACAGAACATCCAGCTTCCTCAACTGTCTGAGAAGCAGAGGAGGGAGTTTACCGCACAGGCACAGCAACAGTATCAAAGCTTACAACAAGCGCAGCAGCAACGATCCAACGCTGGCCATGCACAGACTGATGGCGCTGACGACTGGAGTTCAATGATAGCTCAACGTCGGGCTGAGGCTCTGGAAAACCCTAGCGGGACCTATGATGCGGATTTGACTATGAGGCAGCGTTTAGAGCAGATGAGCCAATCGATGGAGGGTGGTGGCGTGATGATGCCGCTGTCTGAGCAGGCAAAGCAGCCACTGGCCAAGAAGCGCAGGGCCGCCCAAAGCACCCCAAGCGGTTCAAACCAATCTCTAGCCGCCGCTCAATTAGCGCCCACCTCCAAGATCCCTCAATACGACGGCCTAGACGACGAGGATGACGACGACAAAGCAGGCATCAAAGACGACCCAGATCTTGACGACGACGACGAAGACGCAATCAACTCCGACCTGGATGACCCTGACGACGACAATACCGTCGAAGTAGAGGGTGAGGAGGGTAAGGAGGGCCAGATTATGCTGTGTACTTATGACAAGGTTCAGCGCGTCAAGAGTAAGTGGAAGTGCACGCTGAAGGACGGGGTTTTGACGACGGGAGGCCGGGAGTAAGTGTTGCATCGAGATAGTGTTTGGTTATGCATGACTGACGATGATGGCAGATATGTCTTTCACAAGGCGCAGGGCGAGTTTGAGTGGTAGGGCGACTGAGATTGCTACGATTGATCCCCCTTCTGCCGATTTTATTCCAATTCTCGGGACCTGCGCTCTCAGCCGCTTTTCGTCCACATGGATACCAAATCCAACTACGACACCAGCTCTTTCTTATCAGCCTCTTAGATTGTTCCAGGCTTGTTTTACTTTTTCCTTCCCGGGCATAGCAGGCGTGCTCAAGATTACCACCAGTATTCTCTCCGATTATTTGATGGAAGGCAGAAGGAAGGGGTTATGACGGAGCAGATTGATCCATGACTAGGTAATAACTTAGTCGGTAGTTGCTTGGCTCGGCTAGCTAGGTAGGGTTGTAGAACTAGCATGAATTGATGAATGAACCAGACAAAACAAGTACGAGTGCTCTTGCTTGTATGTGATACTGAGATTTTCTCAAACCCCCCCCTCGGACGATCCTCTCAAGATACCTCATCTTGACATACTCAAGTACATCAACAACCTTGTTAAATATTTGAAGCGAAAGAGTTGAAAATTGAAAGTTGAAATCGGAATTAGAATTAGGATTACGATAGAGTGATGTCTGAGAGATTTATATTATATAAAAGGAAGTTTTGCAGTTGCGGAATTTGAGATTGATGTATGTATGTATGCGATTATGAATGGGAAGAAGTTGGTCGGTGGGTGGGTAGGTGGCACGCGGGTAGCAAAAAAAGCCGGACTCACAAATTTTCCCCGCATTCAACCATCAAATTTACTACTGAATTAAAAGAGATATATTATATTTTAATAGCCTGTCATTCTACCCTCTCCTTCTATA